>Ga0105106_10000086_pt1 | contig 55089 bp, 90 predicted proteins | sample PPLLaktember2015_5_FD_79109 | JGI IMG/M metagenome (GOLD analysis project Ga0105106, IMG submission 79109) | Freshwater sediment microbial communities from Prairie Pothole Lake near Jamestown, North Dakota, USA - PPLs Lake P8 Core (1) Depth... | ecosystem: Environmental > Aquatic > Freshwater >... | reverse complement strand
GCTGAAGCGGTGGGGTTGGGTCATCAGAACTCGGTGGGGATGTCGTTGCCGCACCAGTCGCACCAGCCGGGGCCGGCGCAGGTGCCCTGGTCGTGGATCTCGTGCATGCGCATGTCCTCCCAGTCGCCGATCTGCTGGTCGACGCTGAGGTCGTAGTCGATGTCGAGGCTCATGCTGGTCCCCTTCGGTCGTTCGCGTGTGTGTGTCCAGTATACACGTGCCGCGCCACGGGGGAAGTGTGGCGCGGCACTGTACCGGTTTGTCCACCAACCCCCATACTGGCCTGCAAAAACATCGCATACCATACCGGTAGGTCAACTAACGCGGGCACCAATCACCCAACTGGCACGCCCCAGGGCAGCACCAGTGCGACACGTCGCGTGACGTGCCATCCACCTTGCAGAACTTGGACCAGTGCGAGATCTCCGCGTGCTTCCCGCACTGAAGACACGGCGTAGCCGGATCCACATGCTCGCGCTCGTCCCACTTCAGCGCGTCCAGATCCGGATGATGCAACCCCGAATGCCCCGGAACGTGGACACACCGCAACATGTCCCACTCCACATCGCTACACGGAGATTCCAGCTCGATCCAGGCCGCGCACCGCTGCCGCTCCGTAGACAGTGGCCCGAACTGGGCTACGAGGTCATACCAGGTCCGTGTACCCGGTACGCCTACCTGCTCGGCCTCGCGCCACATGCCGCCGGAGGTGCCGTTGCCAGCAGTGACACGCGACCACCGGTCGCCGTCTTTGTCCCACACCATCGCCAGGTCATCGGGCGGCAGCGGCACACTGAACACGCTCACTGCGGCTCCTTCGCTCCCCGTCCGCACTTCGCGAACAGCCTGAACGTCCCCTCCACCTGCCGAACCACCTCATGCCCCGACAGCAGCCCGTACGGCTCAAGGCAGTCCACACACGGCAGGCCGAGCGTCGCCATCGCATCGTCGGAGTTGACGTCCTCGCCGGCGACGTCGGCGTCCGCGCGGCGCTGCTCGAACTCTTGCAGCAGGACGATCAGGTACGTGTCTCGGGCTTCGCGTTTGCGCTGCTCAGCCCTGGTGAGGTCGCGGGTTGCGCCTTTCCATTGTCGCCAGGCGCTGTCGCGGGTCATGTGCGGCATTGATGATCACCTTCCGGAAGGTATGTGTGAGGGGAGCATACACCGTGCTTATGCCGTGCCCTCCTCGCCGGCCGTGCCCTGCCCGCTGGCGGTGGGCTTCTCGTGCTGGGCGATGTACTCCATCGGGTGCCAGGTGTCCCCGGCGTCGAAGACGGCGACGATGGAGGGCATGCCGGGCAGTGAGCAGGTCTCGCACCACAGCAGAAGCTGGTCGTCACCGTTCGGGCTGAACGCGTAGACGCACCGGGTGGTCGTGTCCTGCTCGCCGTCGCCCGCCCCAGCGGCCTCGTACTCCTCGCACGTCTGGCCGTCATGCGCCGGGTGCTCGCGGTCGTGGTCGGTGGCCTTCGGCCCTCGGTGGGTGTGCGGCGCGGTGTTGCGGCGCGGGTCGAAGGTGATGCGTACACCGCTGGCCGCGATGGCCTCGTCGAGGACGGCGATCGGGTCGTACGTCTCGTCGGGCTGCGGCGCGGCGGCGAGCACGGCGCGCACGTCGTTGGCGTTGAGGATCCAGATCGTGTTGTCGCACAGGCGGCGGACCTCGGCCAGCTTGGCGCGCAGCGTGATGTTCTCCGCGCGCACCTTCGCCAGCTTGGACCGCACGCCCACCAACTCGGCGCTCAGGCGCTCGCACTCGGCGAACGCCGTGGTGTGCGCCCGCTTGTTGGACAGCGCGACCGCACGTGCCGTCTCCAGCTCGGCGCGCAGCGTGTCGGCCTCGGCGCGGGCGGCGTCACGCTGGCTCAGCACGTCGTCCCGGCGGGCGCAGAGCTTGTCCACGTACCGCTTCGCGCTGTCGCGGTCCTCCTCGGCCCACTTCCGCTCATTGCGAGCGCGGTCCAGGTCGGCCTGCCGTTCGTCCAGCTCGGCGCGGGTGGCGGTTAGGGCGGACAGCAGCGCGGGCACGCCATTCACCGCAAGGAGGTACGCGGCGCGCTGGTCCAGGTGGGCCGTGTCCGGGCTGCTCTTGTCCGACAGCCAGCGCGTACCGCGCTCCAGCCAGTCGCGAACCTTTTCCAGGTCGATATCGGGGGTCATCTCTACTCCGTGTGTGTGCGTCATGGGTACAGTCTAGCGGCGTTTCTGCTGTTCGCGTAGCTTGGCGCGTGTTTCGGCTAGGTAGCGTTCGGCTTGTTCGACGCGTACCCGCATTTGGCGTTCTTGTTCTTCGGCTTCGATGACGTCCCGGATTTGGGTGATGAGGGTACGTGCTCGTTCGGCGAGGGCTCGGGTGCGTTGGCGTGGGGAGGCTTCGGCTTCGGCGAGGGTGCGTTCGATTTTTCCGAGTGGTGCTGTGCCGGGTGAGGTGTTGGTGGTGCGTGGGGGGCGTCGGGTGTCTGTGTGTTGTGCGGCTATGACGTTTTGGATGGTGGGGAGGGGTAGGAGGAGTTTTGCGGAGATTTCGCGTTTGCCGATTCCTCCGTTCCACATGTCGAGGATGTGTTGGCGGGTGTCGGGGTTGGGTGCGATGCGGTGGACGTGGGTGAGGGGGATGGCGAGTTCGTCGGCGATGTGTTCTGGGGTGTGGCCTTCGGCGTGGAGACGGGTGATTTCGCGGTCTGTGTCGGGGTGGTAGAGGGTCACGGGTGGGTGCCTGTCATGCGGCGGTATTGGTCGCGGGCGTAGCGGCTGGTGGTGTAGCCGTAGATGCATCCGAACCAGCGGTCGCGGTCGGATGAGCAGAGGGTGGCGAGCCAGCGGGCTTCGCGGTCGGTGATGGGGCCGAGTTCGGTGTAGACGTCGGCGGGGTTGAGGTCATGGCGTAGGCGCATCGGTGTTCCTGTGCTGGTCGAGGATGGCTTGTCCGGTGGCGGTGATGTGGAGGGTTCGGCGTTCGGCGTTGCCGGCTTCGGTTAGCCAGCCGGCAGCGACCATGGTGCGTACGGCGTCGTTGCAGAGTGCCCCGTCGACTCGCCAGCCGATGCGGTTTTGGGGGTACCAGCGGACGCGTGGCGGGGTTGCTGTGGCTTCGGCTAGGACGTACATGCGGTGTGGGGTGGGTTTGAGGTCCACGCTGTTCTCCTGCCGTCTGACGCGTACGGGGGCGAGTTGGGCGTTGTGGAGGAAGCCGCGGGGGCGTCGGCGGTAGGGCGGGGGCATCAGTAGGCACCGTAGGTGTCGGGCCACGGGTTGCAGGCTGGGCAGCTCGCGTCGGTGCAGCAGGGTTGGCGGGGGTGTTTCTGCATGATGTGGTCGTCTGCCCAGTCGATTGCGTCGGGGAAGTCGTCGGCGCGCAGGTAGATGCCGGTTCCGTCTTCGGCAAAGCAGCATGGGCAGTAGGCGGTCCACTGGTTGAAGCCGCGCTGCCGGTGGATACGGATACGGCGCAGGGGCCGGATGAACGTGGGCATCAGCGCACCGCCGCGAAGATGTCGAGCTGTCCGGGGATCTCGATGCGTGGTTCGGGTTTGCCTTCGGCCTGGCGGATGCGCTTCGCAACGCACAGCGGGCAGACGACGTCGGGGTAGCGGGGGTCGCCGGTGACGTGGTACCCCTGGCGGCGGGCTTCGGCGATGGCCGCGGCTTCGCTGTCGAAGTGCATGTCGCCGAAGTCGCCTTCGACGTTGTCGTCTTCGCAGTCGTCGCAGCCGATCATGTACATGCGCTCATCCCACATGCCCATTGCCGGTCACCTCCGGCTTGGTGCCGAGGATGCGGTGTGCGCGGACGTTGACGCAGCCGACGCCTTCGGACGTGTCGGAGAGTCGGTGGTTCTGGCAGTAGCCGTGGTGGTCAAGCCAGCACTGTTCGTTGTCGATGTACTCGCCGATGATCGACAGCGCTTCGGTGAGGGTGCTGGTGTCTTCGCGCTTTGCGGTGTGGCGTTTCTCGTCTGCCATCTGGTAGCGGGCGTTGAGTACGAGGGACGCTGCGAGTAGCGCGGACACGCTGTTGTGGTCTGTGGCTTGTGCGGTGCCGGCGAGCGCGGACGCGGTCAGTGCTTCGCCTTCGGTACGGATGCCGTCTACGGCGGAGGAGACGAGTTCGGCGAGCTTGTTGGTGATGCCGGCGTGGATTTGGTCGATCTTCGCCAGTTCGCCGGGGGTCAGGTCAGCCATCAGGATTCGTCCTCGATCTGGTATGCGGTAACGGCGGTGGTGTGGACGAGGTTTACGCGCGTCTGCCCCCCACCGGGGATTACCTTGTCGGTGTTGTCGAACATGGGGTTCATCCACGGCGTGTAGTAGTGGCCTCCTCCGGTGGACCAGTTGGCTGTCCTGACCTTGACCGCGTCTTCGCGGTTGGTGGTGGAGGCGGATACGGTGCCGCCTCCGATGAGTGCGAAGTGGAAAACGTAGCGGGTCATCGATTGAGCCTTTCGTCTAGTTCGCGGATCGCGTCGGCGTTGCGGCCCTGGTGCAGGGTGCTGTAGCCGGTGGCAGTGCGGCAGTAGGAGCCACGGGGGGCCTTGCAGCGGGGGCACTCGACGCGCATGCGGATGATGCGGGGGTCGTCGGTGCGGGAGTTGAGGACGTCTTCGGACGTCACATCCCAGCGCATCAGGCACCTTCCGCGTTCAGTGTCCGGGCGGCTTTCAACGCCCGTTCCTTGTCTTCGTAGAGTCCGATCATGATGCTGCGGCCGGATGGCCAGCGGCGCGACAGGACGTACTTTCCCTTGTGTATGCCGCTTTGGGCTTTCTTGACTTCGATGCGGCTGTCGGGTGGGGGTGTCGGCATGGTCAGCCCCGGTAGGTGTGGGTGCAGATGAGCATGCGGGTTTCCGACTGCCGGTCGTACTGCTGGCATCGGTCGGTGCACCACTGGCCGTCTGGCGCGGTGAGGGTGCTGCCGGTGCGTCCGCAGTAGTTGCAGGCGGTGTTGTCGGTGATCGTGGTGACGTCGAAGGCGACACCGAAGTACGCGTTCGGCATGTGTTGGTCCTTTCCTCGCGGGAAAACGTGTGTGCCCTCAGCATACACGCCGAGGGCACACAGGAGTATCGGGGGTCACACGTGGACGCTAGTCGATGACGTCCGGCGCGTACCGGGGCGCAGCCTGACCGGGCCACTCCGCCGTCTTGTCGTAGTGGTTGCCGACGTGCCCTCTGGGCTGGAAACAGCGGCCAGCATCGCCGCATCGGTCACTTACGGATGCAGCCTGTGCGATGTCGGAGGGCACCCGCGGCACACGCCGCGGCAGCGCCTCCACAGCGGTCATGGCGGCGTCGTAGATCGGGTTGCCGGGCTTCAGGTTCGGGATCTCGTCCGCGGGGACGGTCAGGATCAGCGGCATGTAGTCGCCCATGATCCGCGCGGTTGCGGAGTTCGCGGCGACATCGGCGGCGTCCTGCGCCATGGCGACCACGCGCCTGGATTCCGCCTCGTCGTGGGTGCAGCAGGTACCGAAGTCGGCGTTGCACGTGCCGCAGCAGGTTCCGGTGCGCTGGCACTCGGCCAGAGTGTCTTCGCCTTCGGCGTACACGTCGGGGCTGACCTCCGGCAGGCGCGCGAACAGGGCACCCGTACCGCCGATCTCGGCCCACGTGTCGGGGTGGTCTGCCCACACCAGCACTGGCGCGGTACCGCCGGCGGTCGTGGCGTCCTGGTCGGTGATGGTGTCGACGTTGGCGTGTCCGAGCCACAGCCGCCGCCAGCCGCCCGCGTTGCCGACGCGCAGTGACAGGCAGCCGTCCTCGGCGTCCCATGCGATGGCATCGAACGGAGGCAGGCCCGTGCCCGCGCCGGCGCCGGCGAGCAGGGTCAGCGCCGCGGCTACGGGCTCCTTCTCCGCGACGTCCAACAGTCGCTGCATGCCGGGGCTGAGGAACATGCTGCGTTCGCGGCGGGGGTAGCCGGGCGGGTCGAAGTAGCCGTTGTCCATCTCGCGGATGACGTTGTCCAGCTCGCGCCGGTTCCAGCTCGTGAGGTGCTGTACGGGGGTGGTGGACTGGATGATCAGCCACGGGCAGGTGCACTCGTCGGGCTGCCCGGATCCGTAGGGGGAGTGGCCGGTGTTTTCGGGGTTGGGGCATCGGTCGTCGCGGCGGGGTTCGTAGGTTTTCATGCACTCTTTCCCATGATCTTGTCGATTGCTTTGCGAAGTGAGGACGTTTCGCGGACGACCCGCGCCATCGGGGTTTCGTCGGGGTCGATGGCCCGTAGTGGTGGGTTGTGGCAGGGGCAGTGCAGGTCGTCGCAGTCGGTACACGCGTCCGGCATGGGGAAGCGGATGCCGCCGCGCCGGACCGTAGGCGGTTCGGCTGCGTCCCATGCTGCCGACTCCACACGTGCGGTCGCTGCTTCCAGATCCGTGAACCAGTCGGCGGGGCGTCTGGTACTGCCCATCGGGGGCTTACCGCGTTCCGCCCACGCCTGCTGGTGCTTCTCGTTGACGAAGTCGGGCGACGGACCCCGTGCGGGGATCTGCTGTCCGCAGCCACACCCGCACAGGTTCGCACGCATCGCCTCGTCGATCTGGCGGATGATGTCTTCGCTCATGTCAGCACGACCACGCCAGCACCGTCCCAGACGCGTGTACCGGCAATGTGCCAGCCAGGATGCGTAGGGGTGCGCTCACACGAAAGGCTGCTGCCGGGCTCCAAGCTGTGCGTCCAGTACTCGGATTCGGCACGGTGCCCGCAGGTGTCGGCGGGTACGGGATCGGACCAGCGGAAGTGTCCCCACTCGGCGTCTTCGGCCTCGTGCTGTCCAGCGTGACCAGCGCGGAGGTCGCACAGTGCGCGCAGCGTACGTGCGCCCACGGTTGCGCCATCGATTGTCACGGCAGGGTCTACGAACTCTGTGTTCGCGGGGCACGGACCGGGTCGGGCCTGCTCGGCGAGGATCGACGCCCGCAGGTGCGGTAACGCAGCCTCGATCACCCGCGCGGACGCGATCGTCGGGAACGTTTCCACGAACGCATCCACCGTGTCCGGGTCCCGGTACGGCTTGACGAGTGCGGCAGCGCCGGCGTTGATGGCGTCGGTGTACGGGTCTGTAGACATCAGGCGTGTCCCTCTTCCATGTCCCGGACGGCCCGGATGATGTAGGCGCGGGCGTCTGCCTCGTCGGGGTAGTAGTTGACGCCGTCGAGGCCGTTGGAGATCCACGCTACGCAGTAGCCGTATCCGGGCCGTAGCGCGTACAGGGAGAGGGCGTGGGCGGGGGTGACGGCGTGGTGGTAGCGCTCGTCGGTTTGTGCGGGCCATCGTCCGCGGCTGCCCCGGTGGTAGCGGGCGAGGGTGAGTAGCCGTGACTGGGTTGCGGTGGCCATCAGCCCATCTCCGCTTCGGCTTCGGCGATCAGGCGGCGTGCGTCGAACCGGGTGATCGCCAGCCGAAGGAGGGTGTCCATCTCGCCGGCGAATTCGCCGTTGGCCTTGTGGCGTGACATGGCTGCGGTGGTGATGGCGGAGACGTCGATGGACCGTACGGCGTTGTTGAGTGTGGTGATGGCGTCTTCGCGGATCTGGTCGGCTTTCTTGTGCTGGATCACGTCACACGGCCCCGGAGTCGCGGAGGAACGTCCACGCGTCGCGTGTCCAGCGGGCATCGTCGAGGGCGTTGTGCGCCGTGCCGGTCTGCTGGGGTAGGCGGTTGTCGAGCAGCGCGGCGGCAGCGACCTGCTGCACGTCGTTGGTCCACGTGGGGATCCCCTTCGGGAGTGCGATCAGGGGGCCCCACAGTTGGGCCAGGACGACGTAGTCGTATGCCGAGTAGTAGCCCCACAGCTCGACCTGTCCGCCGTGCTGGGTAAGGAAGTGCTGAACACCGCTCGCAATGGCGGGTTTTGCCCTCACGCTCGGATCGGCGAGGTTGAACGGCCATGACGTCGGCTGCATGTTGCGGGCGTCTCCGTATGCCTTCGGCAGGTGCGGGACCACGTTGGCCATCAGCCACGGATGATTCTTGATCCTCTTCCACGGAGCGTCGGCGTTGACGGCGTAGTACTCACGGCCGTCCTCTGCGACGATCCCAATCGAGATCAGGTCGATCGTCAGACCGTCTTCTAGGAACTCTGCGTCGTACCAGAACCTCATGTGAGCGCCTTCCGTACGGGTTCGATCGAGTAGACAGCTACCGGCATCCCCTGGACGACGTACCAGTGCATGGGCATCGCCCCTGGTGCCGATTCGAGGGCGTGGCGGACTTCGCGGGGGATGGTGTGGGCGAACACGGGCCAGTGCACGGCAGCCGTGGTGGACACGGTGACGCGGTATTCGGTCCGGTCGCATCGGATCAGGTTCATGGTCAGGCCGAGCGCGTTGCGGTCGGGGGTGTCGAGGTCGGTCAGGTGGATTAGCGGCCCGGCGTCGGGCATCCACGGGTGGGGGGTGCCGGTCAGCCAGCGTTGGCGTTCGATGTGCGGCGCGGCGTGGGCGCACGTGTAGTGGTAGAGGCGCATCGCTCAGCCGCCGTTCTTCCAGCCGGGGCCGAGTTTGGCGTGTACCTGGCCGCAGGGAACGCATTGGGCGAGGCGTGTCCAGCCGCCGTCGAGGGATACGGATACCCATCGGTCGGAGCCGCAGCGGGGGCAGATGTGTACGGGGTCGGTTGGCATTGGTCCTCCTCATGTGTGTGCTAGCGGTGGCAAAGATCGAACGTGTATCCTTGCCGCATACAGACTATAGCCCCGGAGGCAACCCCCATGACACACGACCCGCCACTCAACCTGCGCGGCATCTCACGACTGCTCGGCGTCAGCTTCTGGCGGGTACGCGGCTGGCGGATGCGCGCAGGCAACGGCGCAGCCCACACGTACGAACTTCCGCCCCCGGACGTGTCGCAGCTACACCGGCAACCGCTCTGGTCGACGGAGCTGATCAAGACGTGGGCGGAGGCGAACGGCCTGTGGCCGGTCGGTGCGATCACCCGGCAGTGCCCGTACGAGCCGTGCGGGGTGCCGTGCGCGCCGCTCAAGGGTGAACACGGGGTCCGTCCGCACCGGTACAACGGGGACTGGTGCCCGGGTGGCGGCTCGGAGGTCGCGCAGGCTATTGCGGCTGCGGTCGCGGCTGCCAGCGTGTAGAAACTGGCACGGCCCCCGCCCGAGACAAGCTCAGGACGAGGGCCGGCACACACACACGAAGGCACGGGACCAACCGAACCGAACGATGTCACGACGATAGCAGGTGTAGAGGGGACGCACACAACCAGAGGGGATCCCGTCATGTCACGCAGGGGCTACGACCGGCCGCCGCCGCGGCTTCCGGTTCGTGCGCACTACTACCAGCGCCGGTTTGAGGGGCGTGTGGAGGGGTGTGCGGTGTGTCCGCTGCCGGCGGGTAACCGTGTGCATGACGAGCAGGTGTTGGCGCAGGTTGCCGCGGTGGAGGCTGCACGGTTCGGGGACTGATCACGTGTGCTAACGTCGTTGCCATGACACACACGATGGTAGACGTGACCGAACTGGTTGGGATCCGCGAGATTGCCCACCACTTCGACGTCTCTCGGCCCACCGTCTGCAAATGGCGCACACGCTACCCCGCGTTCCCCGAGCCTGTCTGCCACGTCAGCGCGGCCCCGGTCTTCCTGTGGCCCGAGGTGGTCCGCTGGCACGACGCTTTGACCTCGGGACGACGTATCCCATAAACATTTACGGCCCCCACGGCGCGAACCGTGGGGGCCAAAGTCGCATCCGCTCCCTGCTAAAAGAACGAGGCTGCTGTGTACAACAGTAACAAACCGTTGGTGCGCTGATGGGGTCCCAACTCGTTGCGAAGGTGTTCGCGACGTGGGCACCCCACGTCGGCGACAAAGCGTTCCGTGTCCTGATGCGTATGGCTCACACCGCGCTGGACGAGACGAACGAGCGTGCGCAGGCGTGCCTGTACTTCGGTGGACCTGACCTTCTCGCCGCGACCATGCCCGGTACGGGTACCGACGCGTCAAAGCAGCGGATCGCCCGGCGCGCGTTAGAAGAACTGGTTGCGTTGGGGGCTGTCGAGTTGGTGAACCGGGCTGGAAACGGTCGGCGGCAGGTGTACCGGCTGACGTTGTGGGGGGAGCCGCAGACGCTTGCTTTCCACAAGAAGAAGTCGGCGAAGTTCGATGCTTGGGTGGAGGGGCACCGAAAGTTGGCGGACAACCCGAGTCCGCCTCAGCCGGACAACCCGAGTCCGCCTCAGCCGGACAACCCGAGTCCGCGTAGCCGGACAACCCGAGTCCGCCCTAGGAACCAAGAGGAACCACCAGAGGAACTAAGAGAGGAAGACGTGCTTTCGGACGGCGCGCAAGTTACGGACGCGCGCGAGCCCGAGCCGCAGCAACCCGAACCTGTTTCATCTCTGCCGCCGTGTGGTGATGCCTCGTGCTTCATGGGCTACGTGAAGATCGCCGGACAGCCCGGCAACCACCGCTGCCCGGTCTGCAACCCGCCGCGGGGCAAACCCGCGTGGTCCCTTGACGCCTGACAGTTTCGATGTACCCTGGTAGCACACACACGAACGGAGGCACCATGACCCACCCCGAAGACGCCATGCAGCGCGCCGTCGCATACGGCGAACTCATCGACGAGCGGTTCCCCGCACACCCGGACCCGACGTGCTCCTACAGCACGTTCTGCCAGGACGCGCCCGACCCCGGCAGCATCGACGGCGTCTGCACCTACCACCGCGCCGACACGGAGCGCTACGACGACGGCGAGGAGTGGCCCCGATGAAGGCGCACAACGTTGAACCCGGTTACGTCATCCGCTACGACGACAAGGCGTGGCGGGTCACCGCCCGCGCCGTCAGCATGGCGCGCGGGGACGGCTGCGTGGTCATGGCCGAACTGCACGATCCGGCACTGGACGTGTTCGTGTGGGGGCCGGTGGCGCTGGTCTTCGACCGCTTCGACGAGGAGGTGTGGGTGTATCACTTCGCATCCAGCCCCTACCCCGCCGACTGGGCCACCCCACCGGAAACCGACTGGGACACCTACGGAAGTTGCCCAACGTGCAAGGCCACGTCCAGCACGCCGTGCACGGCGAAGGGACAGCAGCGGAGCCGCCCGCACGCGAACCGTACGTCCTTCATCTGGAAGGCAGGCGAGTGATGGCACAGCAGGTGATCGACGGCATCCTGTACAGCCCCGTCAACGCACACTCGCTCCGGCGCGGCGACCTCATCCGGCTTCCCGACGGGTCTTCCGCCCGGCGCGTCCAGCAGACCCCGACCCGCGAGGGCGACACCGCATTCGTCGCCGTCGGGGAGCACCACCTGTTTGGCCTGTACGGGTTCGAGTCGGGCTGGAACGAGCCTGTGCTCCGCGCTGTCGGGGCCGGCGTCGGAGGTTTGCTGTGAACCTGTCCGCGCACGAGAAGCTGCAACGCGCCCTCTACTGGACACGCACCGTCGTCCAACACGAGCCCGCGCACATCGTCACCGACCAGAGCCGCGGCGGCGTCGTCCGCTACTTCCTCGCCTGCCGCAACACCGTCAGCGGAGGCCGAACCTGCATGTACCGGGTTGTCGAGGCGCAGCAGGCGCACGTGTGCGTCGGCTGCGTCAAGGAGGTCACGTCATGACGATGCGCATCGGTGGCGGGGTCCGCTCCGTCCAGACCCGCAACACGCCCGACATCGACGACGGAGACGCCTCCGGCTACGCCGCCGCACGCTGCCGCGACTCGGACCCGGAAGCATTCTTCCCAGTCGGGAAGGGCGACAACGCCGAATGGCAGTACGAGCAGGTCCGCAGGATCTGCAACGCCTGCCCGATCAAGGCGCGCTGCCTCGCAGACAGCCTCGAACGCGGCGACGAGTTCGGCATGTTCGGCGGCAAAACACCGGACGAACGCAAACTCCTGCGCAAGCCGAAGCCGACCAAACCGTGCCTGATCTGCGACGAGGCGTTCGAGCCGTCCCGTGCAACACAGTCCACCTGCACCCCGTGCCAGATGCGTTCCCGCGCTTCCGGCGTCACCCAGCTCGACGCATTCCTGCGCAAGTTCTCGACCGAGCTAGAGCAGGCCTGCCGGGCCGGCGTGTCCGACAAGGCGTTTGCGGCGTACCTCGGTGTGTCGCATCACCTGGTCGGCAGGGCACGGGCGGTGCTGGGTATCGACCCGGTCGCGAAGGGCGGCGCTGCGCCCGGTGCTCGGCGCAAGAGTGTCGTAGCCGGTCGGTAGGCTGCGCGTAGGGGTTGGGATGCCCTCCGTTGTTGGGGGAACTGTTGGGCCGGTCGGGTGCTTGCATCCACCGGCCCAACGTGTATGCTAGTGGCACACACACGGTTGGAGATCAGCGCACATGACCGAACTCGTGCACGTCGGCAACTCCCTACAGGCATCACTCGCCTACGCCCGCGAACTCGCCAACAGCGGACTACTGCCCGGCAACTACCGCAAACAGCCCGCCAACGTCCTCTTCGCGCTGGAAATGGGCCGCACCCTCGGCATCACGACCATGGCCGCGATCACCGGGATTCACGTCATCGAGGGGAAGCCGTCACCGTCGCCGGCGCTGATGACAGCGCTCATCCGCAAGGCCGGGCACAAGGTCCGCATCAAGCTCGACCGTGAGGCGATGACCGCAACCGCGACGATCATCCGCGCTGACGACCCCGACTTCGTCTTCGAGGCCGTGTGGAACCTCGACCGGGCCGTAGCCGCAGGACTGTGCGAGATGCGCGCTGGCAAGACGTACGCACGTGACTCGAAGGGCAAGGCGCTGCCGTGGGAGAAGTACCCCCACGCGATGCTGAAGTGGCGCGCGCTGTCGGAGGTGTGCCGCGACGCCGCGGAGGACTGCCTCTTCGGCCTTCACTACATTCCGGAAGAGTTGGGCGTCGAGGTGAACGAGGACGGCACCATCGTTGATGGCGAGCTGGTCGGCGAGCCCGTGTCCGCACCCCCGGCGATGGACCAGGCGCAGACCGACAAGGTTGTAGAGCTGCGTAAGGCGTGCGAGTTCGCGGAGACGAAAGACGACGTGAAGCAGTTGTGGCGTGAAGCCGCCGCGGCGAAGTTGACCGACGTCGTGTTGCGTAAGCGACTCGAACACCTTTTGGCGACGCTGCCTGACACTCCCGCACCAGACGTCATCGTGACGGCCGTGAGCGCGCCGCAGACGCCCGAAACCCCGCTGCCCGTGACGGACAACGCGCGCGCCCTCGCCGAAGCCGCAGCGGCCACGTGGGAGCCCGTAAACGCAACCATCACCGCAACGACCGACGACGGACAGGAGCCCCTGCTGTGAGCAACGTAGGAACCATCACCCTCGACCGCATCCTCGAACAGCTCGCCGCATGCCCCATCCGCGCCCGCATCAACATCGAGGTAGCCGCCATCACCCGCCACACCAACTACGTAGGACGACACCGCGTCACCGAAGACGCACCCGCATACGTCCGCGCCGCCCGCTGGATCGCCAACGAGTGGAACAAGCCCCGCGCCTGGACCACCGCCATCGGGCAGCGGATCGCGAACAGCCTCAGCGACGACAGCGCCGAAAAGGTGTACGACCTGGTGACCGGCGAAACCTTCCGGGAGGCCGCCCGCACCCTCGGCACCACCTGGCGTGCGATGGACCGGGCCGCGTATGGCCGGATCCCGAAGACGTGGCGGCACCGCCTCGAAGCCCGGCAGGCCGCACGCATCGCCGTGCGCCAGCAGTACGAAGACTCGATCGCGTGGTGGGCCGGCAGGTCCGCCGACTACGCCCCGACCCTGCACCGCAACATCGACACCCAGCTAATGCCGATCATCAAGGAGAAGACCCCCGCATGACCAACATGCCCCCGATCAACACGACCGGCATCCCCCACACCCCCCCGAACCGCAAGCGGCGCGTCTGGCTCGGCGCGGGCGTCATGCTCGCCGTGGTCGTCGTCGCGTTCTGCTGCGGCCTCGGCATCGGCGGCAGCGGCGACACCGACCCGCAGGTCATCACCACCCCGACCCCGGTCAAGGTCATCGAGTACCTGCCCGCACCCAGCACCGCCCCTGTCGAGACGTCGGCCGCCGCGCCGACGAAGGCAGCACCCGTCACCATCGAAGAGGGCACCTGGACCGTCGGCGAGGACTTCCCCGCCGGCACGTACAAACTCCAGACCGCGGCGACATCCATGTGCTACTGGGGGATCTACAAGTCCGGCACCAACCAGGCGAACATCATCGACAACGACATCGTCACCGGCGGACGCCCGACCGTGACCCTGAAGCGCGGGCAGGACTTCAAGTCCGACTGCGGCACGTGGGTGAAGGTCAAGTGAAAGGCCACCACCAGTTCGTGCAGATCCCCGTCACACACGACGGCGAAGGCCTCAACGGCGTCGTACGCCGCCTGCACGCCATCGGCTACTACGCGACCATCATCGGCAACAGCGGAGACGTCGTCGTCCTCTACGGCCCGCGCGTAGACCACTACGTCACCCGCTCACCGTACGTCGCACTCATCGGAGACACGATCAGCGTCTCCGACCGGTCAGCGGAGCAGAAACCAGAGAGCGGCGACTGACAGCACGAACACAGCAAGACCTGACCAGGCGGCGCGCTGAGCAATCAGCCGCCGCCTGGACGCCTCTAATACAGCTCGTCGGGCCTGACGGGGGCCGACAGCCGGCCCTCCCACAGGGTCCTTTCGAGCAGCGCCAGATGGCGGAGTGCGATGCCGCGCCATCGTTCCTGCGCCTGCGTAAGCTCCCGACACTTCGCCAACTCCTCACGCCTCGCCTGACGCATCACCGCGACAGCCCCGCCAACCGCAGTGATCAAACCCGCTGCCGCGGTGACCACAGCAGCCAACGCTTGTCCGTCCACCGGTACCCACGCCCCAACCTAGGTAAACAGGTATCCGCATCATCGCATGCGGTAAGCGGTAGAATGGAAACCTGTACATGACACCGATCAAGGGGCAGACGGTGGCCGAATACGTGGTCGACAAGGCAGCGCTCAAACTACGGTCGCAGGTCGACGCGGTCGCTCCACGGCGGCGCAAGGACTCCGACGGCACGATCGGCGACCCTGCGCACGCCGCGCGCGTCTCCGCGCATAACCCAGAGGACTCCGAAGACGCCACCGCGCCCGGCAACCCGGACAACCAGGTAGATGCGGTCGACATCACGCACGACCCCGCCAACGGCTGCGACATCGGCGTCTTCTGGGAGAACATCCGGGCCAGCCGCGACATGCGCGCAAAGTTCTTCATCTTCAACCGCCGCTGCTTCTCCAACTACAACCACAGCGAGGGCGACGCGTTCACGTGGCGGCCGTACCGCGGGGAGAACCCGCACGACAAGCACGGACACGGCGAGATCGACGACCGCTACCACGACCAGACGCACGACTGGAAGATTGGAAACACCATGCAGTGGACCGACAAGCTGATCCGTGAGACCGGCAACAAGAACCGCACCCACGACGACGTCGACGCCGACCTGTCGAACCTGCGCGACTACCTCGTCAGCAAGCCCGGCGTAGTGACCGTCGCCCCGCCCGCCGAAGGCAGCCGTATCGACCTCATCGTCGACGCCGCGCAGAAGATCCTGACCGCCCCGCCCGTGACGGTTACCATGACGCAGGCCGACCGCGAGGAAATCGCGCGGCTGATCGTCGAGCAGCTCGGCGCGCTCCGGTTCGTGCCCATGGCGTAGGCGGCTATTGCGTCATCTGCTGCGCCTGCCACTGCACCGCAATGTTCGTCCACGTGTTCGACGGCCCATTCACGAACAGCCGAAACCCGACCGCAGTGACCAGCGCACAACGCACAAACCAGCCCGACGCCGTACCACTGTTCGAGTTGATGTTCCCCGACACCGCAGGCGGGGCCGCGAACGGCAACGCGAACACCACGTCGATAAACGCCGACGTCGCCGCGGCGAAGTTGAACAACTCCTCGCCGGCCTGATACGCAGACTGCGACGTCGGATGCGACGAGCCGATAGCCAGCCACGACGTAGGGTCAGTCGACACCGACGACGACTGACCCAGCAGCACCACCGAATCGCCGAGCAGCGGCACATACGAGCCCGCGAACCCGACATCGTTTAATACGGTCCCCTGCAACGACACGACGACCGGGTTGATGCCGGTGATAGTCCCGATCCGCACCGACGACGGAGCGCCCGGAACAGACCGGATTTGCGCGGGCAGCGGCGACGTCATGCGACCTTCCACACCTTCAGATACCCGCCCCGGTACGACGGGCCGGTGTTCGACGCGATCGACGCCGCCTGCGCGTACTGCAACTGAAGGTTCGCCGTCGACGTCGCGACGATGAACCCCTCCATCTTCACCGCGAGAATCGTCCCTAGGCCGACACCGCCGAACGTCAACGACGTGCCCGACACGGTCTGCGTCGCGATCTTCACATCGGCCTCAACAGCCGCGGCAGTAGTCGCCAGGCCGGTCCCGGTCCAGCGCATGTTCCCCGCCGCGAACGTCGGCGTCGTCCACGCGTACGCGATGTCCGCGGTAGCGAGGCTGTCGTAGTAGACGAGCGACTCCCACACGTACGTGAAACCAGTCGTCAACGGTGCGAACAGGACCGCATCGTTCTGCAACGCGGCATTCGACGGGATCACAGCCGCATCCGCCGTACGGCGGACGTACGCGTAGCAGTCCGACACACCCGCCGACCGCCACAACACGCCGTTATTGCGCTCCTTGCGGTCCGTCGCCGTCAGGTACGACTCCTCGCCGTCGACGTTCGCCGGGTGCAGCAACGTGCGGTTCGCCTCGTCGGTGTAGCGCAGGTTCAACCTTGACAGGACCGGGGTGTAAAAGTTGGTGAACGCCGCCGGATTGTCGGCGAGGTCCGTACCCGCAGGAGTAGGGACACCCTGGTCCGGGTCGATGATCGGCATAGCGGGTGCCCTCCTAGGCGATACGGCACAGCATCTTGAAAGTGAAGTCGACGAACACGTCCATGTTGCCGACACCGGAGAACAGCACCGTAGCGGACAAAACGTCACCGGCCGCGGCGACGATCGGCCCGACAGCCATCGCGTTACGCGGAACATTGCCCTCCGCGTTCGCGGTGAAACCGAACCGGGAAACAGCTCCCTGACGGATCCTGATACGCAGAGCATTAGTTGTCGCCGGCGTGGACGTGTTGAACACGTGACCGGTAGCGATCCAGATACCGGCACCCCCCGCAGGGATCGTGTATTGGCCCGTCGTGATGACCGTGTCCACACCGGCAGGGATGGTCTGGATACTCGACTGCTGGTCTACGTTGAACCGGTTCAACGCCAGAAGATAATCGGCGTCGACTTCGACCAATTCCGCCTCAATGGCGTTAGCGAGATCCTGAAAGTCGGTCGCGTCGACGACATCACCGGGGCACGGGTAAGGGAACGCGTAGATAGGTGTCGTGTCAGGCATCAGAACGTCACCACCGCAGTCTCAGACCCGAGGAAGGTCGTCCAGTAGATCGCACCCGATGAGATGTTCAGCGTCGATGCGGCGTTCTGATGCCGAATCTCGAAGGTGATCTCGTCGCCGGGTTGGAGGTGGAACGTCCCCACCACCGTTATGTCCATGCCGCCGCCGACGTTCGCCTCAAACACTGTCGCCTCGGCCGAGTCCACCACATCCTGCACCGAGCCACCGCCGGGCACCGTCCGTAGTTGCTGGATACGGACTTGCCGCAGGCTGTTGTCGGTGACGGCACCAGACGCGATGGCGTTAAGGCAGCAGCCGATGTCGTACCCGCCGGGACCAGGCAGCACCGGGATAAACGAGTACGACCAGCCGAAAGGCATGTTGTTGAAGTTTGTCGTAGTTGTTGCCAGACCAGGCTGAATGTCACTGAACGACAGCGAAGACGCCAGGCCGGTAAGGGCCGCGGTGGTCGTCTGGACGATCGTTGGCCGGTTCGCAGCAGCACGTAGGGTCCGTTCAACCTCATATAGGCGCTGTTCGACCTGCAACGCGGTCTCCTGCAACTGCAACGCGACCGCGGCGTAGTTTTCCGGATCCGGACAGTCAAGGTCGATGGGCTGTGTCATGACGCCCGCTCCGTATCCGCATGCCAGTAGACGGCAAGGGAGGCACGCTGCACCGTATATCCGGCTGGAATAGACGTGCCGGCGATCATGAACATAGACACCTGCGTTCCGTCCGTGATGGTGCCCGTGGACTGTGCAGTGATGCCGACATCGAAGGTATTGCGGTCCAGCGCTTCAACGAACTGGAACGTTCCGCCGCTGACCTGAAGTGACCACGTCGAGTTAACGACGCCTTGCGTGGCAACGTTCGCTGTGGCACACACCGTGTACCGGCCTGTACGCGTAACGGTAATGATCCTGTTGTTGGTATCGAAGTTCGTCCATCCCGCCGTGTCGAGGCTAACCGAATCGAACGGAACAGCCTCCGACTCCGGCACCAACACCGGTGTCGTCACCTGGATAAGCGCGACCGGGATAGCCGGCAGAACCCGTGACGCCCCCAGCTCGAACCGGTCCAACACCGCGTCGACGTCAGCGACGAACGTGCACCAGTCCTCCGGGAAGTCGCACGGCGCATCCAATGCGTTCGGATACTCCAGCCCGTACACCGGCGTAAACGACGTCACAGCCCACCCCCCTCGTCAACGGTACCGACAACCATCGAACGCACCGCAACCGACATGTTCCCTGACAAGTCCAGCGGCAGCGTGAACCCGGCAACGACCTGCACCACATCCCGTCCGTCGATCAGCAGCCGCACCGGATCCCCCAGCTCCAGAGCAGCATCGGGGGTGACGTCCAGGTTCCACAACTCTGTCGGCGAGATCGCCGTACGGAGCAGCTGCTGTGCGACACCGGCCGCGCCGCCCTGCGTCGACGGGGTCTGCAACCGTGACAGGTACGAGCGGATCCCGAACCCGCCACCGACGTACGTAGGCGACACCGGGTTCGTGTCCTGCGCGGTAGCGAACACGGGCATGTCGCCGTTCAGCCGCTCACCCGACACCGTGACCGTGTTGTAGATACGCGACCTGGAACGGGACACCTGCCAGCCTTGCACCGACCCGCCGTCAGCATCGGTCAGTGTCACCACCGGGTCCTGCGCGCGCGCCCACGGATAGGTACGCATGACGAAGTCGCCGTTCGCGAGCGCATACCACAACGCGCCCACAGCCTGCGCCAGCTCGTCCAGGGCCCCGCCGCGGTCCTGCTGCCACGTCAACGGCCTGACCAGCGTCGCGGGCACGTCCGACGTCCCGAACGTCGCATCGGTGACCGCGCCGTTGATGAGCCGCTGAAACTCGACGATCACCTGATCGCCGGCGTTGGAGTTCTCCGGCCTGACGAACCCGACGTCGAGGACGTCCCGGCCGCGGTCCTCGCACACGACCGAGCAGACGCCCGCGCCCGCTTCCATCGAAACGTCCTGGATCTTCCCGCGGAACACCTGCCACACGTAGGTCAGGTCGCCGTCACCAAGACGGACACCGTAGAACGCGCGGATCTCATTCCCGAACGGGGCGAGCAGGTCAGAGGGCAGCACTGGGTACAGGTACGACGGAACGGTCAGGTTCAACGTCCGCGCCACCTGCTGACCGAGGCTCGCCGACACCTGCGTACCCGGCAGGAACACCAAACCTGCCGCGGTACGCGGCCCGTCATCCGGCAGCGGAACCTGCCGCTCCAACACTTCCAGCTGCACACCGAGCCCAGACCACACCTCGATCCGGGCATAGTGCTCGTGCGGCGTGCCCAACACGCGCCGGTACAGTTCGTCGTCACCACCGGGCAGCATAAGTCACAGCCCCGTCAGGACGCCGGTCCACGTACGGACCCCGTCGTCAACATCGTTCCAGTCTGCAAAGTCCGTCAGGACAGCAGGCGGGGGTGTGTTCCAGTGGCGCAGCCCCGACAGTGGCGGCTGACCCGGGCCGGAAGGCGACGCAAGGCCGAGCAGCAGATCCCAGTAGTCCAGGCCGGCGATGGTGATCGACCCCCACGACAGGTAGATGTCGCACAGGTCCATGAACCTGGCCCCGCACACCCCGTTCGCGGGGCCTTCCGGCCTGTCTACGAGCGTGTGCGGCAGCGTGATACGCCTGACCTGGATCCGGTGATCGGGCACCAGCCGCTCAACGGACACTGCGCCAACGGTGATGTACCTGTCGGTGATGCAGTACACGGCAGGTGCCTGGAAGAACAAAGCCCCACCCGGCTCGTTCAGCAGAAGGACCGCATCCCTGTCGTCGCATGTCCGGGTCATCAACGTGAGCAGCGAAGCCGCATCACGGCGGACCCGGTTGACGGGGATCGGATGCCGCCGGTTGACCGGTTCCAACAGGACTGTGTTCGGCTGGTACGACTCGACCGGCCCATACGCCTGCACCATCACGCCGGGTTCGACCGGCTCGCAGTTACGCGGGTTGGAGATACACAACGCCAGTTCGAGGTCATGGCACGGGTTCAGCGGATCCTTCAGGAAGAACCGGTCATCACCCGTAACCGTCACTGGCGCAGTCTCGGCAGTGATCCCCAACGGCAACTCCTGCGTCACCTGGAACTCGTCCAGGTAGAACAGGGTCGTGTTCGGCGGAAGCCCAGTCAGGTCCAACCGCAGCTGCACACCGTCTGCGCCAGGTGGCGGAGTAGCAGTCACGGTGATGAACCGGTATTCGTTGTCGTCGACAACCTCGAACACCAGCGGAAAAGGGTTCACGAAAATCGTCGACAACCCGTTGAGCCACACGAACCCGAGACGTACCGAGTTCCAACCCTGCGGAGACATCACCCATATCGATGCCGTTACGTCAAGACCCGGGGTGACCGTGCCCAATACTAGCTGCTGAACCAGGACGTTCGTGCCGCCGGTAGGGGTCACAAGCCCCGAGAAAGCGCCCTCGTGCGGGTTCAGCGCCGACTGCACCAGCGTTCCGCCCGAGATCGTCCACGGTGCCACACCGGTCTCAAACGAGGAGTTCGCGTTCAGGATCGTCGCGACGTTCGCTGCCTCCGTGCGGTACACGAGCGGCACATCCAGTGGCGGCTCAGTGTCCCACCACAAACCCAGACCGCAGTTCAGCAACAGGTCACCGGAGCCGTTGTACGCGATGTACGGGCGCAACAGCACCTCTTCACCCGTCACCGTGTTCACCCGCACCACACGGGCGTACTCGACAGTCGGCTGATCAGTCCAGTCCGCCTGCACCAGCACATACGCCTCGACCGGGTAGACGGTCGCCGAGATCGTAGGCACTACGCCACCGCCAATCCGCGCGGACCATTCGACAACTGCCGTGCCAAGCCTGCGTTACCAGCCCGAACCGTCCGGTCGATACGGCCCTGTAGCTGCTGCCCGTCGATCGTCACATACAACACCGTATTGCCAGCGCCGCCTATCAGTCCAGCCAGGCCCGCCTGTTCGGCCACCTGCGCAGCCCGCACCGGATTGTTCAACGGAATGACCGCCTCCGGCCCGGCCTCGCCTGCGATCGACGGACCCGACGTGATACCGCCGTTCGCGAAGTGCGGCAGTGCCGCACGTGCGGCCCGGCTCACCGCGCTACCGATACCGCTGACACTGCCGAACTTCTGCGTCTTACCGAACAGGATGTCGAGCGCGTCCGCAACACCCTTGATGATCGAGATAGCGCCGGCGAACGTGCGGATCAGCCCCGCGGCGATACCCGTGATGAAGATCAGGATGTCGCCGAAGTCCTCCGCCAGGATGATCATGTTTTCGATGAACTCTTTACCCTCCGGCGACTGGAAGAACTCCCGCAACTTCCGCACAGCCTCAGCCACATCATCCAAGAACGTCTGCCCAGACTCGTCCGTCGTCGCGAACATGTCCTTGAACAAGCCCAGCACTTCCAGGACGATCACGCCGATCTTCCCCAGCGTCGTGAACGCCGAGTCGAGGAACTCCTGGAAGCTGCCGTCGTTGACCTTCTCGATGATGAAGTCGCCGAACTCCGCGAACGCATCGCCGAGCTTCCCGCCGAGCTTCTCCAGCGACGGCAGGGCGGCTTCGATCGCCTTCCCGATCGCGGACAGGAACCTGAGGACACCCGGACCCGCATCGTTGATGATCTTCGCTGTGGTGGCGAACAGCTTCGACAGCAGGTTCGCCGTCTCCGGCTTCGACGCCAACTTGAACAACTGGTCAACAAACCCGCCCAGAGCGAACGCGACATTCTGCAACCCGCCCGACACCGCCGGACCCAACGCCTTCTGCAACGCCGTCAGCGACCCCGTCAGCCGCGAGAAGAACGCCTCCTGCACGTTCTGCTGAAGCGACTTCAGGAACGGCTGCAACTTCTGGAACTCGCGCGCCACGGACCGCGCCGACGGAGACAGCTTCTTAAGCGCCTCGTTCGTCTTCTCCAGGTCGCCGCTGCCGATAGCGGCCAGCGCATCCCCGAACCCGCCGAACGCCAACACCAACGGCACGATCGCCGCCGCGGCGATCGCAAACGCGGCAGGGGCGGCGTTCAGCACGCCGAGCAGCGAGAACAGCGCCCCGCCGATAGCGAAGATCGCAGACACGGCAAGAGGCGCAATCGCGATGAACGCACCGAGACTGATCAGCAGGCCGCCGGCGAGCACCGCCAAACCGACCGGCCCCGACGACGCCAGCGACGCGAACGCCCCCGATATTCCCTTACCGAGGTTGGTCAGCAGCGAACCGCCTAGGTCTGCTGACTTTGTGAACTGCTCAAACCCCGCAACGAACGCCTTGCCGGCGACCTGGGACAGTGCGGAAAACGCTGCCTTGAACGGTGCCCGGAGGATGTTAGCGAACCCTCCGCCGCCCACTCTGCGGCGTGTCCGCTTCTCAAACCGGTCGCCGAACCTGTCCCCGGCTTCGTCACCGGCGTCGCCGAGCGCGTCAACCAGGGGTGTGAAGTTCTTCGACTTGGATGCCTCTTTGACGCTGTCGTCGAGCGACTTCTGGAGTTTGCGTTCGAAACCGTCGGTGTCAGCGATGATCTCGACGAAGGCTGCGCCTTGGCGGCGGGGGGGCATGGGGTGAGGCTACCGCGTAGGTTGACACACTACCGGTGGTTGCGGAAACCGTGAACCGTGTGTATGCTGTTAGTACACACAGACAGGGGAGCGTCGGATGTTCACGATCCAGAGCACCATCAACCACTACGGCAACGTTCTGGTCAGCCACTACGGCACCTTCAACACCATCAGCGACGCCGACCGCGCACGCGCCAACATCGTCAACAACGAACGAAACTTCGGTGCCTCCTATGCCGTCGTTCCCATCACCGCACACACCACCCCGAAGCCCCTGCACGCCAGTTACCTCTGACGCACCGCACGGGGCCCGGTGACCGCCGGGCCCCACACCTCACGGAAGGAAACGATCATGGCGAGGATAAACATCACCGGCGGGCGCACCAAGTTCTGGTCGCTGTGCAGCGAGTGCAAGGACACCGGCGACGCGTGGACCATGCCCGAGATCGTGGAGGACGCCAAGCACCATCTAACGACAGCCCACGCTGCCAGCGCCAAGACGCACCGCATCGAGATGGACATGGACCACCTGGTCGCGCTCACCAACGCGGCGCACCTGTCCGGCGAAGCCGACGCCGAGGGGAACTGACATGCGCGCTAGCACTCTGCTGTTCCTACTCGTCTGCGCAGCAGTCGCCATCGGCCTTGCCGCCGCAGCCCAACACAACACCATCATCCCCATCCGCTGAACCACCCGCAGGGCCCAGCGTCAGCCGACGTTGTGGCCCTGCGCCTTCAACACAGCCCACACCGCATCCGTAGCCGCATCCTCATCCCACACACCATCCTGCGACACCAACTCCGGCGGCATCGCCGCAACCTCAGCCGCCAACTTGAGCCGGTCCTCCTTCGACGCGTCCTTCCAGATCAGCGCATACAACGCAGACAGGAACGCGCCCAAAGAAACCCGCGTCGGATCAACACCCGACAGGGTCAACAGCGCCCCAGTCGTCTCCCACGTCTTACCGAGCGTGCCGATCAGCTTCGACGCAGACCACCACGCCCAACCCGACACGTGCTCCAACGCCGCCTGATTCTCCTCCGCCAACTGCGCCCCCGTGACCAGGCCGTCCTCGATCGCATCGAGCAGCACCTCCCGCTGCTCGCCCTCCAACAGGCCAGGAAGGTACGACAGGTGACCCATGTCCAGGGTGGCGGTGATCCAGTCCGACGCCGGCATAGGTTCGATACGGAACACGACCAGTGCCCCGCCACGCGGGTTGCGGACGTCCGGGAATGTGGTCTCGTACGCCCACGTACGGAGCGCCGCGAGCGCGTCCACTACTTCACCCGCGAACCGCGGCCCTTAGCTGCACGGCGCTCGGCGCGGTTGTTCGGCTCGTCCCCGGCACGGTACGCGGCACCGATCACACCCGGCAGCTCGGCGATGTCCTCCCACGGGATCGTCCGGTCCGCCATGCCGTCTTGGATCCAGTCCCAGTCGTCGGGGTCTGCGCACAGCGCACCGACGAGGGTCTGTAGGCGTGCGATACGCCGGTAGCCGGCGCGGGCGAGGTTCTGTGCGGCTTCCTCGTCGGGGGTGGCTGCCGTTCCGCCGTCTTCGTGCTTCAACCGGTCGGCGACGGTGGCTAGGCCGCGCTGGTTCTTCCGCCACCACTCCGACGATTCGACGATGAGTCCCCACTGTTCGGTGGTGGGGTCTTTGACGGGGATGTCGCGTCCGTGGAAGTGGATGGTGAGGGGTGCGGGGGTTGAGATGTCGGTCATGGTTTGAGTGTACCGCCCGCACACATCAGCGGCCGGTGAGACGATACCCTCGCGGGCCGCACACCTCGTACAACGCCCGCCGCAACCACGGACGCCCCGGATACGACGCAGGCGTGTTCACCGCCGCCACAATCACCGTCGAACCGCCCACCTTGAACCTGAGCGCCTTCTTGTTCACCGGACGGATCGGACGCGTACGCCGCCAGCCGTCATGCACCGGGATCGCATACGCGGTGTTGTTGTACACCTCACCCACGACACGCCCCGACATCGAACGCACCCGGATGAAGTTGTGCGAGCGCAGCAGACCCGTGTCAACCGGCGTCAACACCTTCGCCCGGTTCTGCGTCAACCGGGTCGCTTCGGCGACTTCCCGCCTTGCGGCGTCGAGCGCCGTCGCCCTTACCGCCGCCCGGTTCAGCCGCACCCTCGACCGCGCCACCAAAAACCCCCTCGACCACGAACGATGTCACGCCGAGGTATTCGGCGAGCCGGTTTTCCATCAACCCCGCCGCGACATCCAGCCCGACCTCAACCAGGGTGCCGCGCCGGCCGTAGCCGTCCACCGACCGCAGCATCCGCACCTGCACCAACTCGCCGACGATCCGCACCTTTGCCATGTCAGCACTCCTCACACGCGGGCACCATGACCGTGACTTCCATGTACTGCTGCAAACACTTACCCGCCGGCCCGACCCGCAACGGACGCGACAACGACACGCGCTCCAACGGGTCAATCGTGAGGAAGCAGCAGTTGACGGCGTTGCGCATCGCCTTACCGTCGCCCATCATCAACTCCTGAAAGGCGAGCATCTGCGCCGACGTGGGCAGCGACTGAGCATCACCATCCGGCGGACACCGCCCGATACCCATCTCCAGCACCAAAGCCCACAGCCGCGGGCACACCTGCGGCTCCGGGTCCGCGTCCGGGAACGTTTCCTCCGTCGTCGGATACCACGTCACGAACCGCACCCACCCGAACCCGCACTTGCACTCGTCCACGCCGTTCGCCATCCGCGGCGTCGGAATGTCGTCATCCCACCGGAACTCGCACTTGTCCGGCGCAGGTGTCGTCAACGCGAGCTGCGCACACCAGCAGTCCAACAGCCGCTGCGCATACGGCTGGAACAGCGTGTCAACAACAGCCATCACGGCACCACAGTCATACGCGGCGTGCCCATGTCCGGCGACCACACCCGCGGGCGCTGCATCAACTGGTTAGGGTTGACCGAACGCAGCCACAGGTCAGCAGACGCCAGCCCAGTCTGACCACGCGAGATCACATCATCCTGCGACACGATCGTGTACGTCACCCCATCACGCGTGATCGACGTCGCCTGCGGGGAAAGGACACAGTCGTCACCACGGCACAGCTTCGCGTACTCACACGCCAACGCCCCAGCGGCAAGCTTGCCCGCAGCAGGAACCTCACGCCCACGCCCGTACGTGACCGTGAACGTGTTGTCCGTACCCGCGGCAGGCTCGTCGAATGACTGGCACTCCGGCCACACGACGCCGTTTTCTGCGACCAGCCAGAAGTGTCCGTCGTTCGCGACATCGACGCGGTAGTTTTCGGCCGGCACGATCACGTTGTTGATCCGCACCTCGGACACGCCGTTGACCGGGCCGGGTAGCCACACCTCGGACGTCGGAGCGCACCGGCACATGCCAGCGCAGCCGCAGTTACGCCACGCCCCGTCGACACCGATGTACGGGATCCAGTTCGGGCCCACCCCCGCGGCGAAGCTGGAGTCGGTCCACACCCCGTAGGTGCGGTACGTCTGCCCCACGAACCGCTGGCACGGCCTTACTGTTACGGGACACACCCCGTACTGCCGGCCCGACAACGAAAAAAGTATCTCGGTGGCCCACGCGATGGCGTTCGCCTGCAAGCCCGGATCGAATGTGTCCCAACAGTCACAACACCCGGTTGTGATCTCCCACGCGCATGGTGCCGCCATCAACCCCACCTCCACACACAGGCTACCGCCCCAGCATGGGCGTTACGATGAGCAGCATCGAGAAGGGGGCCCACCGTGGCGCTGACGACTGTGACTGTGCACGGCGAGCTGTTGAACCTCGACGGGCTTACCCCCGCGGTAGGCACCGTCACGTTCCGGACCCTCATCGAACTACGGGACACCGTCGACAACGTCGTCTACCCCCCGGCTGACTTCGTCGCTACCCTCGACCTGCTCGGCGAGTTCACGATCGTACTGCCGGCGACAGACAACCCGGACATCACGCCGCTGAACTGGATCTACCAGGTGTACATCGACACCGAGACTTGGCGTTCCACGCAGTACATGCGCATCCCGTTCAGCCTCGCTGTCGTCGAGTTCGCAGACCTGGTGCCGATCGACTACGACCCGTGTACAGGCATCATCACGCCCTAGTCCTTCGCCACCACCAGAACATGCACCCCGGGCAGTGACAGCAGCGACGTCTGAACCTGCACCGTCACCGTATCCGCGTCCGTGACCGTCACACTGTTGATGGTGACCTGGCCGAGGTTGATACCCGTACCGAACAGGTACGCCGAAGGCGTGTACGAACTGTCAGGCATCGCTGGCACCAGTTGTACGGCGACATTCGCCGGCGTGTTGAGCAGCAGTGTCGGGGCCGATGCGACACCAGCCGAACGCAGCGCAGCACCACCGAGCGCAGCGAGCGCCGTCTCCAGATCCGCGACTCCAGTCGTGAGCGCGTCAAGGTCGGCGAATAGCGCGTTCTCGATGTAGAACGTGTGAAAGTCGACGTCGTCGAAGACATTGTTGACGACACCCTGCGTGTACAGGATCCACTGCCCGGTGTTCGCAACCCACCCACCGGTGGATGTGAACGTGAGAACACCGCCGATCTCGGAAACGATCGTGAAGCTCGGGATGGTGGCGTCGATTTCGGCACTGTTCGTGCCGTCGTATCGGATGGCACGCCGGTTGTCGACGTAGGCGACGGATGGCATAGGGGCACTCCCTGGCGGTTGTTATTGCCGCTGCGTGCCCCACCGGGCGGCGTGGGAAGGGTGTTGCCCGGTCGCCGCCCACGCCCCAAAGACGGGCGGCGACCGGTAGAACAGGTGTTACGGGATCTTGACGGTGGTGATGCCGAAGTCGGTCGTGACGGTGGCGTCCTCGATCCGGATGTTGTACACGCCCGGGAACGGGTACACGTGCGCGGACGTGCCGGACTCGGCAGCGCCGAGTGTCGACGTGCCGTCATTCCAGTGGATGTTGACCAGGCCACTAGCAGCAACGTTCGCGTACGTGATCGACATCGACGCCGGATTGCCGCCGATGTTCGTCGTCACCGCCGACACCACAGGCTGGTTCGTCGATGCCGGGCACGTGTTCACGTCCTGCCCGATCGTCGTCGCATTGCCGGCGTTGAACGAGATGTGCGTACCCGCGACGTAGCCGGCGAGCAGGTTCGTACCGCCGCGCTGAAGGAGAAGGTTCGCGCCGAACGACTCCTCCGGGAGGTAGATGCTCATCGTGCCAGCGGTGGCACCAGAACGCATCTGGACCGTTGGACGGTTCGCCGCGGACACGGAGCACAGGACACGCTGTGCGATGTGCGTCAGTGCCGCGTAGGTGTTGGTCGTCAGGGTCAGCGATCCGCCAGCCATGATCAATCTCCTTAGTAGACGTAGGCTGCGCCGCCGGTGGCACCGGCGACCTGATCGAAGAACAGACCATTCGAGATCGTCACACCACCGGTCCACTTCAGGACGGTAGTCTCGTTCGCGGCCGGCGCACCACCAGCGAACGGAACCCCCGCCGCCGACGTGTTGTCGAACAGCTGCCAGTCCCCGACCGCACCACCCAGATCAGCGATCAGTACAGAATCGAGACTCGACGCCCCGGTCTGCAACAGCAGGTCCGCACCAGCGAACGGCAGCGCCCGCAGCCCACCGCCAGAGCCGATCAGCAGCGACCCTGAAATGTCGCCACCCGTGGCCGTGACGTGCAGGCCGGTCCCGAACTTGACGCCACGCTCCCAGTTCACCTGGAACTCGCCGTCTGCGGCAAGCCGGATCTGGGCGACGATCACACCAGAAGCTGCCGTGTTGTCGTACACGATCACTGACGTCGGGGCGGCTACAGCCGTGTCTTCCCTCAGGTTGATACCGAACAGTCCACCAGCACCAGTGAACGCGGTAGCACCGGCACCGGCAGCGATGTCGAAAACTCTCTTGGCGTACGCCATGGCTTCTGTCTCCTGCTCTAGCTGACCACGACGGGTGCCGAGGTGTAGGTAGGTGAGCTGTACCCGGTAGGCGTGAACGTGGGCGTGTAGCTACCCACCACAAGGTACGTGTGATCAGCGGTCGTACCCGACGTGACCGTCTCCGTGTTGGTGTCGTCCCAGTCGATGTACGCGGGCAGGATCGGCAGACCGTCCGGGCCGAGCGGGAACGTCATCGTCACGTCAAGCGGGTCTGCGCCGGCGAGCGGCGCAACATCGACGACCGGTTCCAGGTCCTGGCAGCCGCACACCGGCGGCGGCGGGGCCAGGGTCGTCTGGAACTGGCGGGACAGGCCTTCATCGCCGGGGGTGACCGGGATGGCGGTCAGCATCGGACGGGGCAGCGAGGTGACGCCGTCACGTTCGACGTTGTACGGGCCGACACCCCACGGCGACGGAACCCCACTGATCGCGTTGCTGACAACGAAGTTGATGACGTTGTTCCCGACCGTACGGTCACCGGGAGTGCCCTGCATCAGCCACGGTGCCACCCAGTAGATGTACGGCGTCTCCCCGGGCGCGCAGACCTTGCCGACGTCGCGGAGCCACAGTTCCAGTGCCCAGTTTGCGTCGCAGGGCATGTTGCGGGTGTTCGTGAACCCGATGACGTCTGGCGTCGGCGCGTTGTTCTGAAGATAGAGCGTCGCGCCGGTGGCCATGTTCCACAGGTCAGGGTCGACCTGGTTCAGGGTGACCGTGTAGTTCTCCCACTTGATCGTGGGGCACGTCCGGTACACGAAACACGCCGTGCCGTCCATGTTCAGCGAGTCCGGCCCGAGTTCGGTGCCCTCGATCAGCTCCGCGGTCGTCTCGACCGTGGCGACACACTTGCTGACGATGTAGCACCCGGTGGGGTTGCCGCACTCGTCGAGCTGCGTAGCCCGCAGGATCGTGCCGCCGGCGGGGTTGAGGCAGATCGTAGCCATTACTTCACCTCTTCCTTAGCAGCAGCAGTCTTACGCGGGCGTCCGGGCTTCCGCTTAGCGGGCACTTCGGCCACATCCTCGCCAGCGTCCGAGTCCGCAACTTCGGGCCCGTCTTCGGCGGTCATGCCGTCGGCGTACCGGGCGGCGACATACTCGGGGACGGTCAGGTGTCCGGCCCGGTGCTCGAACCGGACCTCGTGCGGGTCGTCGGCGAGCGCGATCAGCGCCGCCGCCAGCTCCGACAGGGACTGGCCTTCGCCAGTCCTCACGATCACACGTTCGGTCATCACGGCACCGCCGGGTCTGGGATGTCGACAAGGGCGTACGCGTGGAAGCAGTCGTAGGTGGCCAGGTAGCCGCGTTCCGACAGGACCATCCACTGGTTGAGGTTCCGGTCGAACGTCTCCCACAGCGAAGGCGTGAACGTCGGCTGACGCCACACCGCGACATTCCCGGTGATCCAGATGTAGGTTTCGCCCGCACCCGGCGCGAGACCATCCGGGCCAGTACCGGGGTAGCCGCCGCCGAACACCCACTTCGTGCCCAGCGACGTACGCAGCGTCGGATCCGACGACGACGTACCCCACGCGGCACCGTACGCGTACGTGGAGTGGACCAGGTTCGCATCCGCCGCGTACGCGTGCACCGACGAGTTCGCGTGCATCACAGCGTGATACCCGTAGTTGTCGTACGCGAACGATTCCAGCGCCGACACGGCATCGGTGATGTCCGCGAACGTACCGCCGCCGCCGACGTCGGTAGCGCCTACCGGGTCGTCGAGGCGCGGCAGGTTACCGGCGCTACCGGTCCAGAACGCCTCTTCCACGGCATGCTGCTCGTTCGAGAACATGCGAAGATCCGTCTTCGCTGCGAGGTAGTCGGGCCGGTACCCGAACACGCCGCACTGAAGTGACGCGTACACGTTCCACGGCAGGACTTCGACCTCGGGGTTGTTCTCCGAGAACGTCTTCGCTACCGGCGTGTCGCAGTTGATCTCGTAGTTGAATGCGACACCGCACCCAGCCTGGTCGTACACCAGACCGCCGCCGTACGCGTGATCCGGCAGGTTCGGATCATCCTCGGTCGGCTGCAACGTCTGCGGAGGTGCGACGTTGAACAGGCCGTAGCGCAGCGGCCCCGGCTGCGGACGCTGCGAAACGGGCAGCCTCGCCGGCCCCATCGTGCCTAGCGCCATCGTGTCTCCCCTCCTTCGGGGTGAGCCCCCACCCGCGTACGGGTGGGGGCAACCAACTCAGGACAGGGGATCACGCGCAGGAACGGGTGACCAGGTCAGACGTGGCACCAGTCGGGCAGAGCGGGTACACGACACGCCGCGAGTCGGGGCACATCTTCGCGACGAGGACGCCCTCTTCGGTGAACAGCGCCGTGTACTGGTTGGTGGACAGCTTCGTCGAGTCGTAGACCGTCTCCAGCCGGACGATGTCGTCGACACCCTTCACCCACGTACCAGCCGGGTAGATCAGGAACTCGACCGTAGCGGGGAACGTGGTGATGCCCGGCAGCGCCGCACCCGGACCGGTCGCAACACCCGAGTAGGCGTCCTGCCAGTCGTACACCCAGCGCACGTTCAGGTTCCGGTCCGCGAAATAACGATCGATGTCGCTGTCACTCACCGACAGGAGGTCTACGCCGGTGCGGCGGGACAGGTCCGCGCGGATCTGCGCCTTCGCCCAGCACGGCAGCACCACTTCCAGCATCGCGTCGCACGCCATGCGGTTGCGGTAGCGCATGTCGATCGCGACCATCTCCGCAGCGGCGAACAGGCCCGACGACGTGTTGTCGCCAACCAGGCTGCCGGCTGGGATCGGGTCGAAGTCGACCAGCGTCGAGCCGGCGGCCATCTGCGCGAGAACGAACGCGTTCACGCGGTGCAGGTGGGCGATCAGCGCGCCGCGAATGAACCGGGCGACGAGCTCGGGGTAGCCGCGCCGCTGGAGCAGACCGCCGGTGATGCACACGCCGAGCGCGTTCAGACGCAGCTCTGTGAACGGCGGGCAGGGGATCTCCATGCACGGCTTGACCGTGTTCGCGATGACCTGCGCTTCGGTGTAGTTCCAGTACCCGGTGCCGCCGAAGATCGTAGCGAAGTCGGGGCCGGTGGTGAAGAAGATGCCACCACGCGTGATGTTGATCTCCGGGAGCTGGAGGATCCCGTCAACGGTCTCCAGCTCACACAGGTCGTACAGCGTCATGCTCGGGGCACACCAGCCGGCCGCGGCGACCTGGTTCAGGTTCTGCGGGTACAGCTCGCCAGCGTGGAGGAGCATCGCGTACTCGGCGGACTGCGACGTGCTGTCGGGGGCGATCAGGTCGGCCGGGAACTCGCGCTTGATCGTCGCGAACGTCCGCTTGTCGTAGTCGCCCTTGAAACCGTTGTAGCCGCCGATCATGTTCACGAGCGCGTCGGCGAGCTGGTGCATGCCGGTGAACTCGGTCAGCTCGACCCGCGGCGCGTAGTTGAGAACCGACTTCAGCGCGGGCAGAACCTCGCCGGCGATCGCTTCGGTACGAGGCGCGACAGCCTTACCGGCGACGTCCTTGACCCGCGGCGCGGGCGCGAACGTCTGCTTGACCGGCTCGACAGCGGCGACCGGGGCGGGCGCGGCAGCAGCAGAAGCGGCGTCTGCGGCGTCGAGGGCAGAGAACACGTCAGCGGTAGCGGAAAACTCGGCGGCCTTCTCTGCACGCGCGGCAACCTCGGCCTGCGCGGAGACGGCGACCTGCGACAGCTCGCGGAGTTCGTCCTTCTGCGCGTCAGTCAGGTTGGCCATGTCGGCGAGCAGCGGCCGTGCGGCATCGCGGGCGGCCTGCGTGACCTCGGTGAGTTCGGTGTCGGTGGCAGCCGAAAAGTCGGCCGGCACGCTGAAATTCAGTGCCATGTCAGGTGCTCCCTGGTCGGCGCGGTGGACAGAAGATTTAGCAATCTGTCGCCCGGTCGGCCCTTAGCACTGCACCTGCGGCGGATGTTCCAGTCTCAGGCTAGCGCACACACGGTGCGGGATGCACGAAACCCTCCACACGAGCCATGTGGAGGGTTTCGTAGTGGGCCTATAACGGCACCGCATGTTGTTCGGAGCGGTCGTTTACAGCACGCCACCGCTGGCATTCGCCCGTGGCCCACATCAGTGCCCTGCGGGAACACTTTGCCCGCACAGCCTACAGCCATATCAGTTCGTCGTACACGGCGGCGAAGACGAGGACCAGGCCGAGTCCGAAGGTGAGCATGAGGTGGGGTGCCTGCCGGATGAGGCTACGGCGGTAGCTACGCGCGGTCATCGGGTCCCCCTCCGTGCGAGTGCGGCGATCAGGCGCTGCCCGAACGACAGTCGGGCACGGTCTAGGGGGGCGAGATACGTCGGCGTCAGCGCCAGCCGAACGCGTGTAAGCCAGTTCATGAGGTGCTGCCTTTCGGGTCGTTGGCTTCGAGTTCGTTGTCCGCCCACGCCATCGTCGTGCGCCATTCAGGGTCGAGGTTGGCGGAGTCTTCGAGGATGTAGTACCCCTCAAGGGCGCGGCGGTCTTCCCGCTCCTGGTTTAGTTGAATCTTCAACTGTGTGGCTTCGCGGCGGGCAACAACCAGCGCCACATTGGCAGCCTTAGCGCGGTGATCGCGATCCCACCGCCACGCCACCACACCCGCCGCAACCACCAGCACGTACAGCACCGACATGCCCACGAACACCTGAACCGGCATCACGACTCCACCTCATCCACAGCACGAAGCGTAGGACGGTAGAACACTGCCGTGCCCCAGTAGCGGGAGAACCGGTCACGCCAGCCGGTGTGGTACTCGTAGCGCAGCGGCTCCGGCGACTCCGGACCCCGCCACGCGTGGACCATGCCAACCGTCCGGCCCTCACGGACACCGCCGCACCAGCACCGTTCGGTCACCTGCATCTCGGCGAAGTAGCCGTGCACGCCAACCGACCAGGGCGTGCAGCGGTGGGTGAGTCTTCGCCACAGGCCGAGGGCGTATGCGCCGGCGAGCTGGACTTCGTTCCAGGGTGTGACGGTGTCGCCGATGGTGGGGTGTGCGACCCAGCCGTTGGACTCTGCCTGCCAGTGCATGACGTTCGCCTCCGGTTGTCGTGTGCGTGAACCCTCATGGTATGGTGTACACGTGACAGATACAAGGGACGTCCTCGAAAACGAGGCAATCAACCTCGCCCACCAACTCTTCGCACGCCTTTCCGACATGGAAACATTCGCCGTCACCACCGCCTCCGACCTGCGCTCACACATCCTCACCGCAGCGACCAGACACGTTCACCACCTGCACAACCGGGATGGCGGACTCGTCAACGAAGGGTCAGCCATCATGGTCTGCCAAGCCCTGTTCGGCAACGGCGACGTGCCCGAAGAGTTCTGGCGTACCAAGATCGGCCAGGACGTGGCGTGGGCGATCGGCCACCCCCACGACCTCGTACCGGCAGCGCAGGCGCAGGCCGTGTTGGGCGTGTCCCGCTCCTACATCCGCAGGCTGATGCGTGAAGGCACCGTGACGTCGCTCGCCGATCACGTGAACGCGTCCAGCCTGCGCAACTACATCCGCCGCACCGGCATCAACCGGGTCAAGGCATGAACGAGTCACCCATCGTCCGCGCCCGCCGCTACTCGAACCTGCACCTACGCGGCAAAGCACGCCCAGCCGAGGTGCAGTGGCTGCGCGCCTACCCGCTGCTATGGCTCCGCGTCCTGGTGATGACGTCACAAGACGTTGAAAGCCACATGGGCAAAGACCGCCTGTCGCTAACCGCGATCAAGCCGAAGCCTGGCGACGGACGCCAAAGCACCGAATGGCTGGCAGCAAAGGCTGAACATGACGCCCGGCACACGGAGCGGCTCCGCTTCCTGGGAAAGGTCAAACACCACATCGAAGAGGTCAAGTCGCTGATCGGCACAGACTCGGTAACAGGGCCCGGTGCGCAGATGATCGGCGATGTCGTCGAGGCGTGGGTGAAACTTGCCGAGATGATTGAGGAAGGCGACTACAGCGCGGCCCGCGACTTCGCCAACTTTTGGGCTAAGCGCTGGTCCGAATACCAGCCGACGAAGACGCAGGCTGACGAAGCCATGGACGCGATCCGGCAGAAGTGGGGCACCGATGTCTGAGGGCTACCGGCAGCGCTACAGGCTGCCCGACGCGCTCGGCGGCGGCGAATTCGCCGGCGTCGAGGAAGACGGATACGTGTCCATCGAGATCCCCGGCAGCGGTTTCGTCAAGTTCCCCACCGTCCTCCTCACCCGGATCATCCCGCGTGAGCCCGAAGACGAATCGTGGGTGACGCTGGCGCGCAGCGACTGCTGGCCGCAGGACGTGTACAGCCGCCACGACACCGCCGCACAGTCATCGGGGCAGCCAGCCGAGTTCCACTGGTGGTGGCATGACGAGAAACGGTGGGTGCCGTGGGATGCCGTCTACCTGCGAGGAACGCCGATACGGCTGAACCGGTCGTGGCTACTCGTCGCCGGTGGGCCAAAGCGCGCTAAGGGCGTGTGTTCCCAGTGTAAGAAGCTCGTTCCTATACGCGGCGACGGCATGATCGTCGTCCACGGTCCGCGGCATCACAGGTGCAGGGGCGGCGAGAAACTGCCGTTGGCCGAGGAAGCGTGAAGGGTGGGGCGCACCCTATGCGCCCCACCCCGTTACTGCTCCGTCACGCGGCCCTTGTTCGAGTAGACGCGCGCGTTAGCGATCTCCGCATGCGACCGGGTCGGATAGTCACCCACCCGCGTCCCGTTCGGCAGTGTGAGTGCGAAGCGGGGACCGGCTGCTGCTCGTGCTGCTGCGCTGCTGCCGCCGGAGACGCCGCCGCCGCATCCGCAATCCTTGCCCATGGGTGCCCCTTCCCTACAGCAGGTTGAACGACAGCTTAGCGGCCTCGTCGGCCCAGTCGGCCTGGTCGAGGATCGCGAACACCGCCGCAGCATCGTCCACGGCGTCCGCCTCCGGCTCGTAGTAGCCGGAGGCGACCTGGTTCAGCACCAGATCAGGACCCGGCGTCGGATGCCCCTGCACGTTCACCGCAGCGACAGCGATCAACTCCGACGACCGGGTAGGCCGGTGCTCCGACCAGTGCCCAGACGGCGGCATCGAGAAGAACTCGACCGCCTGCTCCGCGGTGACACCAGGACCGATGACACCGGAGAAGAACACACCCCACTCGTCCTCGTGCGCCCTGCCCTGCGCAACGGTTGAGCCGGCCCGGTCGTAGAACGCGCGGGTGACCTGGATGTTGCCTTGTGCGTCGGCGTGGCCTTCACCCATGACGATCTTCCCGACACGCAGGGTGCCTTCCGACGTGCGGATGGGGACGGTGTGGAACTGGGCATAGTTCGTCTTCGACTTCGGCGGCGGCAGGCACCGCCCGCGCACCCCGCGGTTGCACGAGTCCCATGGCGCGATATGCCCGAACACCGAGCCGTCTTCCAGGATCGTCATCGGGGTCGGCCCGGTAGCGGTCCGCTGGAACAGTTCGATCGGGTGCGGGGGGATGTCCCCGAATACGCCGTAGGCCGCGGCTACCTGGTCGAGTGGGTCGCCGCCGCACGTGCCGCAGAACTCACCCCCGTGGACCTCGTCGCCGATCGCATCGTCGTCGGGGGTGTCGAAGTTGTCGTCCTCGTCGACATCGTTGTCCGTCTCCACGGACATCTCCCACGGTGCCTGGATCGTATCGTCGTCGAACTCCTCCGCCATCTGGTCATACAGGTCCGTCAGCGTGCCCCGGATCTGCTCACGCGCATCCGACGACACGTTCGCCTGGTTCAGTCGACCAGCAGCAGCAGACACAGCGCGGGGAACGATCGTCAGCTCGCCGCCGATCACCGTAGCCACGGGGAATTTGTACGACGACTTGACGTCAACCGGCCCGTCTGGATCTTGGTAGATAAACGCCCGCCCGTACCGGCCGAAGTCGATGTCGCCGTCATCGTCGGTAGCCCACCGGGAGATCGCAGCCTCAGCCTCAGCGACATCCCACTCACGGTCCCGGGACGCGAACGGCATGTCGTCGAAGTCGTCCCGCACCGCAGCAGTCTGGCTAGATGCGCACGCGCAGAACTCGCCCCCGGCTGCCATCGGCTTAGCCACCCCATCCGGGTCACACGCACACGTCGTCCCGTCGGTGGCGACGCTGAACTCGGACACGCCGGCGCGGGTAGCGCACCCGCACGCGGTCAGCGACGTCGCCGCAGTCTGCCCCTCCGCGTCGTCGGCTGCTTCCTCTACACGGAACTCCAGGTCGTCCGGGTTGTCGAGCGCACTCGTCATGTTCGTCATGCCACAATCCTTGTCTTGACCTGGTAGTTACCCGAACCTGGCGGGCTTTCATTCACGCCAACGACTCTCATCTTCGCACCCGCGGCGAGGAGCACTTCGTGTTCGTCGGGAAGTCGGGAGTTGCCGTTGAGCCACAGCGAGGGGGTGCCCTCCGGCATGTCGATTTCAAACTCCAGGTTCCCGGCGAAGATCTCGTCGGCGCTGACTGATGTGCTGGTGAAGGCGTCGTTTACGAGGTCTTTACCGACGAGTGCTTTCATCTCAGCCAGGGTCGGTTTAGCGGGCAGGCCGACGCTGGCGGTGTTCGTGCCGCGGAACACCTTCGTGCCCTTGGGTGCTGGGGCCATCGCCGATTGGATCATCTCGGCTTTCGCGATCAGTGCCTTCTGCTCACGGGTCGGCTTCGCGTCTACTGCCTTCAACGCGTTGTTGATCTGGAAGTAGTCGGATGTCGTGTAGTCGTGCACCGCCGACTTCTGCGCCTTCGACAGAGTGTCGTTGTGCGCAGCCCAGTCCGTTTCCATCTGCGCCGGCTTCAGCGCCTTCGTCACCTTCGACGTCGGCGACGGTGTACCAATCTCGGCACTCGGCGTGACCCGCTTCGGCGGTACGCTACGCGGCGCAGCCTTCGCGCGGGAGGCACGCGGCTTCGGCGCTGCCTTCGGCGCGGGCGCAGACGTCGAAGACGACGACTTGCCGCCGGTGCCCTTCCAGCCCTTGCACGGGCCAGGATGCAGCGGTGCTCGGCAGAACTCATTCAGAGCGCAGTCCTCATGCCCGTCTACCGATGCGGTCTGGGACAGGCGTGCTTCGTCGCGTTCGATACCGGCCTGTACCCGCTTCGGCCACTTCGACCGCGGCCCGTACCGCTCCCGCGCCGCCGCAGCCTTCGCCCGGACCTCCGCCCGGCGTGCACGCCGCTGCTCAGTCTGCGCCTGGACCTGCGCCCGCTGCTGCTCGGCTGCGCGCTGCTCCGGCGTCTGGTCGTCGTTGGCGTCCTGCGGCGAGTCGAGGAACTTCTCACGGATCAGCGCGTCGAGAACACCGCGGCCCGGTGCCTGCGCGGGTGCGGAAGGCTGCGCACCATCAGCCGCGACCTTCTCCGCGTCTGCCTTCGCGTCCTTCGCCGCGCCCCCACCGCCGCCCCCACCGCCGGAACCGCCAGACGCGCACGGACCGGGGTGCAACGGGTTGAGGCAGAACTCGCCATGACGGGTCATCTTCGGCGCGCGAGCCTCAGCGAACGCGGTGATAGGGACGAGGGTCGCGCCGGCAATCGTCGCGCGGGTGATCAAAGCTTCGGGTTTGTCGGGGCAGGTGCCGTCCAGTTGGCACTGTTCCGTGTCGAACGCATTGCCCTGCTCGTCAACCCATGTCACGTCCATGTTCGGTTCAAGGTCCACCGATGGGCCGATGACGCCGTGTTCTACGAGGTGCATGGCTTTGCGGACGTCGGGGATGATCTCCGGGTCGAGAAAGTACCCACGCCCCATGATCGTGCCGTCCTCGGCGATCTCATACCCCGTCAGCGAACCCACCACAACCGCGCCATCATGCCCCTGCGCCGCCTTCTCCTGCCAGCGGAACGGCAACGGAAGCTGCCGGGTCGACAGGGCGTCGTCGGCGAACTTGCGCCGGTCACCGGTCGCGATGTCGATCGGGGCGAGCGGGCCGAACCAGTCTGTGCGGTTGTATCCCACACCTTCATTCCCCGCATCGGATGTATCGCCGATCGGGGTTTCGTTTACATCCGCAGGTGGGAGCATCGCCGGATCAGCGGCGAGTGCCGCCTCATTGCCGCGACGTCCTGGCCAGCGTCCGCACGCACGGTGGTACAGGTTCGCCACCGTCCCATCAAGCATGTGCGCAGGAACCTTCCCGCGCAGCAGCCGGCGCGCACGCCGGAACGACCCGCGGGTACACCAACGCACCCGCGCCGCACCCTTACCCCGCAGCCAGTAGTCGGCGAGCTGGTCGGGGATGTCGCCCTGAAACGTGTCCACAGCAGCAGTCTGCCCGCTTCCCGCGCTAGAACGTAGCTTCGACGCCAGTGCACGTACCTGCGCCAGGGTCAGATCGAGCGCGGTGCCGTCTGCTACCGCGTCGTCGATCGTCCAGTCGGCGTCCGCGTCGTCGGACACGACAGCGAGCGCCACCGTAGGTCCGCCATCGGTGATCCGGGTTCCGTAGACGACGTCACCCCACGGCGTGCTGATCGTCTGCTGATTGCCGACCAGCCCCGACGTGAGTGTGTCGTGCCGATCGAGCAGGTCACGCTGTTCGGAGTCAAGGTCGGGGTTGTCGGGATCCCAGCCTGTGTCTTCCAATACTTCGATGACGGCGTCGGCTTCGGCGTGCTGCTGCCGTGCCTTACGCGAGCTGTCGGTGAGCCCGTCCGCGAGCGCCCGCGTCTGCGCGGGCGTGAGGTTCGCCGTGCCGCCCTTGTTCGACGCGCGCCACTTCAACACCCCGGACTCGTCGCCGATCACGCCGAGACGCACACGCCGTGCACCGTCGCTGCTGTCGACTGCGGCGAGCAGTGCTCCGCCGCCGCCGCGCTGCTGCACCACATCCGACTTCGCGAGCGTTTCACCAGCACCGAGGCTGACCGTCCCGCCCGACTTCAGCTTCCCCGTGATGCTGCCCGGTGGTCCGTCGTGGCCGTGCGTCGACTGGTCGTGCTGCCCGGTGAGGTGGAATGCGGTCAGTGACGCAGTCTGCCCCGAACTCGGGATGTCTATCCTCAGGTCCCGCCGCAGCGCCGCTATCTCATCCTCGTAACCCTCTGGCATGTCATACCCCTGCGCCAAGTAGTCGAGAATCACAGACTCGCGCGGGGTGTAATTGCGATCGTCGGCAATCAGGACGTCAGGATTACGGACGATGACGTAGGGCGGTGCGCTGATCACGTCGTACCTGCCCTCTTCGGCCCACGCATCGATGGCAGCCGACCCACGGCGGCGTACCTTCGCCGGTATCTCCTTCACGTCGGTTCCAGGCTTGAGTGCCATGCGCATAACGACGCCTTCGCCCCCGCGGCCCGCGTAGTTCTGCGCCACAGAAATACGCGGGTCGACGTAGATGCCAGGGCCGAAGTCGCCTCCGCCAAGCTCGCCGCTGCGGGTCGAGTCGGCTGCGGCTGGAACACCAACGCCCCGGTATAGCCGCCGGTCGCTTGCTATCTCGCGCTCGAAATCGCCTGCGGACATGCGCTGTGGTGTGCCCTTGCGTGCCTTCCCGTGGGATGAAGGCGGGCTGCCAGCATCTTTGGGCGCGCCGCTCCGGCGACGGCCGCCGCTTCCGTGGCTTGACTGGTCGTGCTTACCGGGCAGGTGGAACTCGTGCAGGGTCATAGCGCGCTCCGGAAACGCCGGTCGGACAGGTCAGTCAACGGCTCGTCGTAGGTCGTGTACAGGACGTCGCAGCGGCAGTTGATGCTCAGGTTCGGGGGGAGGATCGGATCGCCGGGGTACATGGCAGGGAACCGCGGTCCGCCGTCAACGCCGACCATGAACGGTTCCATGATCGGAACTGTCTGCTCGTCGGTGTCAACGTGCGCCGGCCTGACCCGCGCATCGTCGGAGTCGATCCACGTCTTACGCATCCGCAAACCGTTCTCCGCCCCGTACGTGACGTACGAGTCCCACGCCCCGCCCCTGTGCGCGCGTAGCAGCTCTGTCCGGGCGATCGTCTCGGCCCGGTTCGTCCAGTACGGCGCGCCAGCGTCCAGGAGCGTCTCCCTGATCTGCTCGGCGGTGTCGGGGATCGACGTACCCTCCGTCGAAGCCGTCTGCACGATCGCCTGAACCCTGCGGAATGTCTCGTCGGGCACACGCGACAGCAGGTTCGTGACGGTGCGGATGTACTCGTCGACGAACGGGCGCTGATCGAACAGCACTGTGGCACGTTCCGGGCCGAACAGGAACGTGTACGGGGCGAGCAACGCAGGGCGTACGGCCTGCCGGATCCAGTTCGTTACCGTCTGCGTCCACAGCGACGTGGCGGACAAGATCCCGAACGGGTTGATGATCCCTGCGGCGGGGAACGTCGCGGCGGTGACCGCCGTCAACCACGCGGCGACCAGCGTCAGGTACAGGGCCGCAGCGCTGGCCTCTTCCGCTGTCCAGTCCTCCGGCGGCAGCGGTGGGGGTTCGATGGGCTGGGTCATGCCGTCACCGGCTGTGCCGGCTTGCACGGCTGCGGGTTCAGCGGGTTACTGCACCGTTCGCCGGTACACCTTCGGTGCCCCGCGGCGAGGATCCCTTCGGACAGTAGGAACGTGAGCGTGTCCGGGTCGTGGGCCATGCCCGATGACATCTTCGACGAGCAGTAGAACCCGAGGACGTCGCGCAGGATCTGCTGATCGGTGCCCGTACGGCTCGCCAGGGCTGGCAGAAGATCCCACGTCCCGTCGAGGAGGGTGGTTGCGTGTTCCATCGAGTCGACACTCAACCGGGTGTGCAGGTCGAACGGGCGTCCGGCGAACTCGGTCATCAGCTGGTCGCGTACGCCGCGGGTGAGCATCTTCTTACCGGCGACGGCGAGGGAGTGGAGTGCTGCCATCTCCGCGCCGGCGACGAGTGCTTCCTGTTCGGGTGAGCGTGGCGGTTCGGTGCGCTCGGGGGGCTGTTCGGTGGCTTCGATGGCTGCGGGTGCGGGCGGCGGTGCGATGCCGAGCGTCCCGGCGAAGTTGGGGTCCTGTAGGAGCGGCGACCCCTTCAGGATCAGCTGTGCGAGCATCCACGCCTTATACGAGGCCTCGTCGTGGGCGTCGTCTTCCTTCACCCCGGACAGCCGCCGTGCCGCCTCGTCGTTGATCAGGCCCCGGTCCCACAGTGCCATCGCGTCGTTGTGCCGGTCGGGTTTGACGAGCAGCGGCGCGAGGTCGTACCACACCATGTACTCGGTGGGGTCGTAGCCCATCTCTTCCAAGATGGGGTGCAGCCACCCGCCGGTAATGCACTCGGCGACCCGGGCGGCGAGCGGGGCTACGAACGTGGTGACGGTGTCTTCTGCGTCCTTCCACGCCGTCCAGTGCGACGACGACTCCCCGCCGAGCAGCACCGACGGCGGCACGTCCAGGGATGTCGCCAGTCGGCGGATGCACTGGTCGAGGCGGTCTTTCGTCTGCTCGTCGAGTGGCGTCTCAAACGTCAGCCACTTCACCTTGTCGATGTCGTCGCCGCGGACGGTCGCCATCACCGGCACCAGTGAGCGGGCGTTCGCGGGGTCTTCGAGGGTGCGGCCCATCTCGGTCCCGACACGCGCCTCAAACGCGTCAACGGGGCTCTGGTCGTCGCCGGCGGGGAAGTCGAACGTGTCCGGCAGCAGCAGCACGCCCGCGCCGGCTAGCCGGGAGTCGTTCTGCGCCGACGACCGCTTGTTGTACTGCTCGATCAGGTTCAGGACCGTGATAGCAGACCGGACGGAGCTGTCGGCGTGGTCGGACATCTGCCCGTGCGGTGTCCAGCACCTCTCCAGGATTCCCGAGCGGGTCGAGCCGGGCCGCGGGTCGTAGTCGACCTTGCCACCGCCGTACTCGTGCGGCCGGTCAAACTGGAGCTTGCCGCTGCCGTCCTGCGCCATCGTCAGCTGTGTGACGGAGATGATGAACCAGCGGTCCAGCGCATCATTGTTCGGCGACTCAACGAACTGGAAGTACTCGCCCGCGACGAACAGGTTCACGAACGCGAGACGCTGGTTCTCGGGTGCCTTCTCCGGCCCACCCAGGATCTGCGCGTCTAGTTCCGCGATCTGCGGATCGTCTTCCGCGGTGATCTGCGGGCCCGGCTTGCCATCCACGATCCGGTGGATGTTGAACTCGACCCGCGACCCGAGGTTCGCTACAGCGTTCGTGACCCCATGCAGCTCGCCGCAGATGTCGTAATGCCGCCAGCCCTCGACCTGCCACAAGTTGGAGCCGAACTTGTAGTTCTTCCATCCGGTGCCGTCGAACCGGATCCGTGACGCAGCAGCGACCTGGTTGCGGGGTTTGAGTACCGGCACGGGCGGGTTCGCGGGAATAGCAACATCGGTGCCCGGTGTGGGCTTCTTACGCAGGCCGGGGAGGTTCACCATTGGCTATCGTGCCTCCTGCTCATCAGCCGGCGGGGTCTCGTACAGGGACGCTTTGCCGCTCAGCAGCCGCTGCCATGTGTACATCTTGACAGCCAGCCAGCGGAAAGCGAGCACCGCGGCGGGGATCTTGCACCATGGGCTCTCGGATGCGAGTACCCACGCCGTGCCTACGGCGATGGCAGGCAACATGCTGATGCAGTAGATGCACGTCCACCAGTAGGCGCGCAGGCTGCCTTTGGGCGCTCGCGCGACGGCCCAGTTGCGGGGGCCGCGGGTGATCTCGTCGTCTTTGATGAGGACGGCGGCGGACACGGTTGCGAGCGCGTACACGGCGAAAGTCAGAAGTTGCCCCACACCCGCAAGGGTAGGCGATCACCGGCATTGCAGGCGCGTACGCCCGCATGCGGTATGATGTGTGCATGACGCACACTCACGAGGAGCACTTCCGGTTAGCTTCGCGCAACATCGAAGTTAGGCGGAATCCAGACGGAACGCTTCACTTCCAACTCGCGGCCAGCGTGGGCACGCAGGCGTGGCAGTTCGCGTTCGATGCTCAGCCTTTCCTGGACCTAGAACTTACAGTCGCGCCGGACGACAGCAGAATGGAGACGCTCAGGGAAGAGCAGGTCACCAGTACCAACAGCCGGATCCCCGCAATTCGCGTTCCATCTCGATCGTTCAGCCTGACGATAACCGGCGTGATCAAGTACGACCAGACCGGCCAGTACATGGCTACACAACTGGTTTCGAGCCCGTTCGGTGACGGCTACGACGAATGCGGTAACCGAATCAAGGACTAGATCTGTTGGAAAGCGGGGGAAGCCGGCGGAACGGTTGGGGCACCATGAGGCAGACTCCCCCCGCTAACAGGCACAACCCGGCGACCCCACGGGGGAGACGTCATCCGACCCGTACCCGATGCGCACTTTATCCCAACGGGGTAAGCCGGGTCACCGGAAGCGTCAAGTTGTTGCCAGCCGAAGAGACAGCCGTACGCCGTCCTTCCTGGTCCCGGAGCCACAGGCACGCGTAGACGAGGGCGTCCACACGGTCAGGGGACTTGGCTTTGGGATCGCTGGGATCCCACGTCGCCATTTGATCTTCAAGGCCGGACAGGATCCCCACATGGTGGACACGGCCCACCTCGTACCGCATCGCCACCGGCTCAGCACGCCTGTTCTTCGCCCCGCCGTACGCCTTAGCTCGGACGTACCGGATGGGCGCACGGTCGTACTTCGGGAACTTCCCCTCTGACTGCATGTCTCGGTAGACCACGTCCAGAGTGTCCTTTAAGTACGTTTTCGCGTAATCCTCTTCCACGATCAGCTCATCTGCGTCGTGCTCGATCAGCATGTTCCACACATGCCGCGCCGACGCCATACCCGACACCTTGCGGCTCTGATCGGCCAGCACGTACATGTGACCGTCGCGGGTAGCACCAACAACCACCGCGCCCATCTCATCCCCAGTACCCGTACCGGTGGGGTCAACACCGATCACCTTGCGCGCCAACTCGGGAGCCGACTTCACCCGGTGTGCCTCGATGAGGGCGTGCGTCCACAGCGCGCCTTCTACTTCGTCAAGCAGCTCGCCGTGTAGTTCCTGCCGACCTAGGCGCGTTCCCTCATACTCCGCGAGCAGCGTGCGAATGAACGCCGGCGGCAGGTTCGCCACGTTCTCATAGGTAGCGCCAACAGTCAGCGCCACATCCGGCTTTCCGGCACGGGCCCTTGAAACCCACTGGCGGAGCAGGTGCAGCGGCTTCGGCGTGGTCGTCACCGCAACCTGCGGCGCATAACCAGGGATGTCAGCACGCAGTGAAGGCATGATGCCTTCCTTCCACGCCGCCTCAGCGATCACACCCCACTTTGCCAACTCATCGAGCCACGCACCGGCGAAGTTGTAGCCGCGGCCAACGTCGGCATCATCGGCGGACTGGCACACGATCTTCTGCCCTTCGGGCCACAGCGTGATCGTGGGGGGAGAGTTCTTCACGTAGGTGTGGCACTTTGTGGTGCCACCCTTCGGGGCACGGTCACGGTACGGGTAGCCGAGTCTCGCCAGGGTGGCCTGAATACCCGAGTTGCCCTCAACGTTCACATCCCGCGTATCCGCAAACGTCTCGCCTACAACCAGCCACGTCGTGGGGTAGCCGGTCCGATCGCGGGGATTGGCTATCGCCTGCTCAACAAGCCACTCAGCGCCAACCCGGGTGTTGTGGGTGGGGATCATCCCTTCGCCCGCGAGGAACATGCTGTTTGGTGAGTCGACGGTGAGGCATCGCATGGGCTGCGCCTCGATCGGTTCGATACTAACGATCATGCGGTGGTGGTTGCGCAGGTTCTGGGAACCTTCGGGGTGCTGGCGCTCTAGCTTCCGGGCCAGCGAGAACACAGGCATGGTAGGCCGGAAGAAGACGCGCCACTTGAGTCCGTGGTCTACGCCGTACAGGGTTGCGCGTCCTTCGGAGACAACCGGCTTCTGCCCGAGTGAGCGCACCAGTTCTACGAAGCCGTCGATGATCGCCCGGTTCGTGTTGGTGAACTCGGCCTGCCCGTTGTCTGCGTCGAGGTAGCCGTCAGTGTCCATCAGGCCGTGTAGTAGGTCGGTGCGTTGCTGGACGCTGGCGCGGAGGTATGCGGGAGGGATGTGCTTGTCTCCCATGACACCTGCCGCGACGAGTTCGGCGCGTAGCCGACCGGGGAGCCCGAACTGTATGCCCCTGCCTCCCCTTTCTTTCGGGTCGTAACACTTCGCCGTGTAGCCGCGAGCGGCTAGTTCGTCCAGGATCCCAGGGTCGGCGCAGGTGATCTGCGCTCCGCCCTTGTCGCCGTCTCCGAGCCAAGCGCCGAGCATGTACGGATCTACCGGAAGATCAGCGTCGGGAAGGTCGAGGCTTCCGGCGAGGGGAATGCAGTGGTTGGTGTCTCCGCGTTTGCCGTAGGTGAGGGTGGCTAGCAGGTCGCCCGTTGTCCGGATCTGCGGACCTGTCGCCCCGGTCCCTGATGCGGCTTCTCGCTCGATGTACCGGCCAGCGCGGATATGGCGAGCTAGCGGTACCTCGTTCGCGCCGACCTGCTCGGCGATCTTCCTCACGGACATTCCGCCGGCGTGGAGGGAGAGCGCCTGTTCCACGGTTTCGCGACGGAGGTATCTGGCGGGGAGTCGGCGTGCTCGCCACTGCGGCCAGTTGTCGGGGAACCGTGTGGTGTCCGGTTCGTGCTGGCTACGCAGGTATGCCTTGCGCTCTGCGTGAGTCCACGTGACCCACTGGTGCTCGCCGCAGGCGTCCAGGTGAGTGCCGTCTGAGAAGGTGACGCGGTATGCGGGTTCGGCGATGCCGTCGAAGGTGGCTGTTACACGGCATGGCTTGCCAGCTTCGTCGAAGACTTCGTCTCCTACGGTGATGGAGGCGAGGTTTTTCCAGCCTGTGGGGGTTGGGATGGGGGTATCCATACCCAACATCTTACCCCAGCCTCTACCCGACATGATAAGCCACACGAACCAGTCGCCGTCAGGGGCGGTCTGTTTGGGTCGGCGTGTCCACCACCATGCCCCGGCCTGGATCTGTGACAGTGTCCAGTCGTCGAGGGTTGCTAGCCATGCGTCGCGGGCCGCTTGGGGTAGGTCGGCGAGTTTCTGCTCGGGGCTGCGTTCTGTGGGCGACGTGTACACACGTTGATGATCGCACGCCCGTATGCGGTATGATGTGTGCATGACGCACACTCACGACCCGGCCGCCGTGACAGCCGGCGAGATGCTGCACGGTGCCTGCATGGGCATCTTCGGCAACTCACACTACGGCTGCGTGAAAGTCGAAGCGGTCGGCCCGGACTGGATCGTCGGACGTCCGATCGACAACGACTGGTTCGGTAAGCCCATGGGTGAACACCGAGCGGTCTTCGCCTGCGGCGAGTACGTGCTTGCCGATGCTGTGCGGAACCGTGACGGCGGGTTGCAGGATTCGTGCAGGTCTTCATTTCAGCGCGGATGCTCCTACGACTACACACACGACCCGGAAAACTGAGGAGAAGCCATGACGCACGCACATCGCTACCAGCAGCCAGGCGACCCCCACGTTCACTGGACGTACACGACCGGCAACTACCGCAGCTTCCTGTACTGGCACAGCTTCGAGGAAGCCTGCAACGCCGCGTTCGAGAACAGCCCCGACGTCATGACCGCGCACGTGTTCAGCCCATCCGGCCCCGGCCTGGACGTAACCCGTGAGCAGTGGGCTGCCACAACGGTGGAGGAGTGGGAGGCTGCGCGCAAGCCGTGACCGCACCCGCCGGCCCGTCGACATCCCGGCCTGCGAATGCCCGACCGAGCAATGCCCACCGATACGCGAAGGAGCCGAGATGACCACCACCGCCGAACTCCAGCCCGCCGCAGCCGAGACCTGCGCACCCGAACCGCACGTCTGGGTCGCCCACATGCGCGGCGGCGAACCCGTCCACGTCGAAATCTGCATGGGCTGCGGCCAGTTCAACTGGGACGGCCTCCGCGAGCAGGTCGCCGCGCTGATCACCGCCGACCGGAAGCGCGGTGCTGACGCCACCAGCACCACCGACCACCCCGAGGACACCTGCGGACGCTGCGGCGGACCCAACATCCCCTGGTGCGCCCCGTCGCCGCTGTGGAACGAGGTCATGCGCGGCGGCGACATCAACGCCACCGACGTCGAGATGCACCACGGCATCGTCTGCCCGACGTGCTTCGCGATCCTCGCCCAGGAGGCGGGCGTCGCCGACCTGTGGCGGCTGTCCGCCGAGCGCGTCCACGTGCCGCTGGCGACCGTCACGCCATCGGGGCGGACGTGGAACGAGCGGACGTGGTTGTGGGACGACGCACCGACCAGCCCGCGTCAGGCGACCGAAGCCGAGGTTCGAGACGCGTGGTCGGGCGGACCCCTCGCCGAAGGCGTGCTCTACCCGCAGTTGCTGGACGCGCCCGACCTGCCGCCAAACACCTTCCTCGCCGTCAGCTTCGACCGCGACGGCCAGGTTCTCGACGCCGTGAAGCTCACCGGCATCGACGACCCGAGCTGAGCGTCACCCGTTCGAGCCCACACCCGACAGCCGAGGAGCCCACCGACATGGACACCGAGCCCGCCTGCATCCAGGTCGTCATCGTCCCCGAACTACGGCTCCGCCTTGAGCAGTGGCTGCGCTTCAACGGCCTCGTGCTCGCCCGGATCCCCGGTGACGAGCTGGCAGACGACCTGCCGACGTACGTCGTACACCCGCTGCCCCCCGCCGCCGCTGTGACCCCGCCCGCCACACGAGAGGAGCGATGAACGCCATGAGCACCGCCGATTACTACCTCTGCGCCCACTGCGGCAAGAAGGCGCTCTACGACAGCAGCCAAGACAGCGGCTACGACAGCCGAGCCGACATCGTCGTTCTGCACCCTGCGTGCCTAGAGCTGATCGTGGCCGACACCCGGCGGAAGGTCGCGGAGGAACTGCTGCCCGTCCTCGTCGCCCACCAGCGACACCGCGGCGGCTGCCTGTGCGGCTGGAACGAACTCGGCCGCAGCCACCCCGCCCACATCATCGCCGTATGGCAGGACGTTGCGCGCGGCAGTGGGGGCGACGAGATGGCAACGCACGACACACCAATCAGTGAGGAGACGAAGTGAGCACCGAAGGTCAGGAAGAGGCGCAGCGGATCGGCGACGAGGCGAAGGCCCGGCAGTTTGCCGCCGCTGATGAGCTGGATACGCATGTCGGCTACTACGAGCGTGCTGCGCATGACATCGGGCAGGCGCTCGAATATGTGGAGGACACGGGTACGGAGGCGGCGGTGGCGTTGCGGGCGACGCAGCGGACGATGTCGTCGGTGGCTACGTCGTTGCGCCGGCGTGCCGCCGAGCTGCGCGGGGACACGCCGAAGGCGCTTACAGCATCGGCGAACCCTGCGTGTGAGGTGTGCGGTGGCAGGGGGACCATAAACCACATTCTGGCGGCTCCCCCTACGGATCCTATGCCGTGCCGTGACTGCTCGCCGGAGGTGGAGTGATGGACGAGCGCGACGACAAGATACGGCAGATCGCTGCCGATCTCGGCATCGACTGGGACGAGTTTACGGCTGTTGACTCGGTGTGGGCTGCGATCGAGCATGAGCGTGCTGCTGAGGCTGCGCGCATGACGGCTTACGTGGACGTGATGATGCCGCGGATCACTGCTGACCTGACACGCAACTTCCTGCGTCCTGCGCTGGCCGCTGCCGGTGTCGATGATGTCGACCGGTACGAGGTGTCGTGGGTGCGTGAGGGCGGGTTTCGGCCTGGCCTGTTCGCGCAGGAGGGCGACCGGGCGTGTGCGCCGGGGAATCTGACTCCGTGTCCGCCGTGGCCTGACTTCGTCTACGACGAGCAGCGGAAGTGGCCGGCAGAGATGTACACGGCTGGCGAGTTTGACGAAGGGGCAGATCAGTGACCGGCGACGGGTACACGGTGATGGTGACCCGCCGCGGCGACAGTGCGTGGCGGGAGCCTGCCGCCGATGACCGGCCGTGGGAGTACGTGTGCACGGTCTGCGGTACGCGTGGTGTGTGGGGGCCGTCGTGGTCGTGGTTCGGGTCGTACAAGGATGCTGATCGCAATCCGCGGGCGCTGCCCATGTTCTGCGCGGATGTGTGCCGTGATCAGTGGGTGGCGGACAACGGCGAGTTTCTTGCGCGTGCGGGCGTGGACGCGCCGAAGGCGAAGGGTAAACGGCGGTGACGACACCGGAGGTTCGCGCGGAGGCGCTCGCGTACATGCGACGCGAGCGCCCACCCGAGGACGACAGCATGGCCCGGTATCGGGCCGCGTATCTGGTTACGTGGCGGTATGTGACGGGTGGTCGTGCATCTCATGCGTTCTTCGGCGAAGAGACCGTGCCGGCGTGTGGTCTGGTGGCGTTGCGCGGGCCGGAGGACGACCGTAGGGAGCCGCGGTGGCATGACCTGTCGACGGGTCCGTTTGGTGCGCGGATGTGGTTGGCACATCACCGGATGTGTACGACGGCGGTGTCGCGTAGGCGTGCGGCGTATGACGTCCGCGAGCGGCTGTTGAAGTTGAGCCGATCCGGCTCATAGTTCAGCCCCGGTCGCCACTCCTGTCGGCCGGGGCTGAACGTTTGTGGGTGTGGTGTACAGGTACCGCAGTTTGGCGTACCAGCGCCGGCGGTCCTTCGGCCCTCATGCAACTAGCCCGATACACCACACCCTGCTTAGGTGACCGGCCTCATCCCTAGCCGGTCGTGCCGGGCCTCCTGATCCGCCCCGGTTCGTACAGCGTCGTCGACCCGCTGCCGTGTGCTGTGTGACCGGGCGGTGTGGAGGGATCGGGATGTGCTCTCCACACGCTTACCGCGCCCTTATCGGCCCGGTCACTGTCCCGCTGTCTCCCTGTCGGTGGCTCCCCCGCGGGCGGGTTGCCGGGCCGGTGGGGGCGGCTACCCGCCCATGTGCAGCTGACCTTCCCACATCCGTCTCTCCGGACTTGTCACCAGGTCTTCCCCAGGTCTCCATCCCGTCTCTCCGGGCTGTCACGCCTAGGAGCCGGCGTTCGGAAGGCCAGTTGCCAGCGTCCGGGGTTCTTCCCCCTCTTGTGGGGGTGTCAGGCCTCGCGCCTTGTTGCCGCCTTGCGCCAGTACCGGGACTCGAACCCGGATTACTCCCGCCTCGACACGGCGGGCGCTGTTCCCCTCAGCTGCACTGACTTGTTCCCCAGCTAGGCCCCTTCGGGTCCGCAGCCTGTGATGCGGATGCTCCCTCGGTGTGCGGGCCTAGCTGGGACGTACACAGTTCGAGAGGTATGCACCTAAGGCGCTCGAACTGTAACGAACGTCCCCGCCGCAGGATCCGAACCTGCATCTCCCCGCCTGGAACCTTGGGGTGATCTGCCTATTGATCTACGCAGGAGTGTTCGTGCCTGCCAGGCCGTGAACCACGTCAACTTGGCAGGTGCCGTATATCCGGCCCCGACAGGCACAGCTACAGTGTACACGCAACGCACACGCTACAGCGAATCGACCATGTGATCGTATTCGCCGGCCTTCACCGCCGACAGGAACGCCCCGAACTCCACCTGCGTAAGTGTGATCTCCCGCGGCTCGCAGGACGCCCTGACGAACACCTGCGGCCCGATCCGAACTGCTTCCACGCAGTGCGCCGACTCGCAGAACCTGCGAGAAGGACGCTGCCACCCGTTGACGATCATGCCGCCTCCACCTCCGCATCGACGGCGGACCCGTCGATGATCTGCTGCCGCTGCTTCACATCATCCAACCGTGCCAGCACACCGGCGATGACCTCAGCCCGCGCATCGGTACGGTCGTCCACGGTCACCTCAGCTTCCAGGCGCTGCGGCGCGGCCAGGCCCTGCAACCGCTCGTAGTGCGTCAACAGCTTCTCCACCTGCGACGCTGCCTTATCGTCGCCGTTCAACGCCCGCGGCATAAACGTCCGCATCAGCATGTCCAGGCGTTCCGTGTGCAGGACGAACGCTTTCTCCCACGCCCCGTCCTCGCGCAGATGCCGGGCTTGTGCTTCTAACGCCCGGTCGATGAGGGCTTTGGTGGTGTCGACGCGGATGTTGCCCATCATCTTCGCGATCTTGTCGAGCGGCAGCCCGAGCGCCCGCAGCTCCAACGCCCGCCGCTGCCGCGCGGTCACCGCCGCTGGGGAGCGGGAGAACACTGACGTGTCGCGTCCTACAACGATGTCGGTCACGGCGACTCCCCGCGGTCGGCTAGGACAGGCTTGATCCCGGTGTGCTCGAAGTACCGGCGGCAGATGACGTCAACGTATGCGGGTTCCATCTCGATGACGGCGGCTACACGTCCGGTGGCGTGCGCGGCGATGAGCGTGCTGCCGGAGCCGCCGAACACGTCGAGGACAGTCATACGCTCGGCCTTCGGGTCGACGACTGTGAACGCCCACTCGGCGAGCGCTACCGGCTTCTGGGTGGGGTGTACGCGCTTACCGCGCTCGGAGGCTCGGAGGAAGCCGTTCCAGGTGTGGGTTAGAAGACGTGCTGACCCCTGCTGGTTCGTCCACGCCAACTCTGCGTCGGCGAAGTCGCCGTTTGTCTCTTTGTTCCACACCAGCCAGCATGGACTGTCTGGTAACGCTGCCGAAGCTGCGTAGTGGTTCGCCCCCCACCAAACATGTGCAGCCTCGTTGTACTGCTGGTGCAGCAGCGAGAAGGAGTCGCGGGCGACTTCTGTTGATTCGTCGCCCGCAACAGGGGTGTAGTTGAGCTCCTGAAATCGGCGTGATTTATTGACTAAATCTATGCCGTAGGGCGGGTCGGTGTACACGATGCCCGGCACCCCCACATCCGCCGTCACACGCGCCAGGTCGTCTGGGTTGGTGGCGTCACCGCACAGCAGCCTGTGCGGACCCAACAGCCACAGATCACCCGGTCGTGACTCGGGCTCGTCCGGTACGTCCGGCGTCGCATCAGGGTCGGTGAGCGCCGCGGGCGGCAACACCGTCTTCTGCCCCAACAGGTTGTCCAACTCTTCCGCCGTGTACCCAGTACCAGTCAGGTCAGGCAACTGGTCGAGCAGCTCTTTCAGCTGGTCGAAGTCGTACGTGGCCATGTCGTTTGCGCGGTTGTCGACGGCAACGATGCGTGCGGCCTGCTGGTCGTCGACGTCGACGTACGTGACGGCGATGTGTGTCCAGCCGAGCTTCTTGGCGGCCTGCCACGTGTGGTTGCCGGCGAGTATCTGCTGGTTGCGCTGGTTGACGACGATCCCGCGGTATTGGCCGTTGCGGGCGAGGGATTCGACGATGGCGGTGAGGTTGCCGCGGCGCGGGTTGCGCGGGTACGGAACCAGGTCGCCGATGGGGACGGCTAGGTGTGCGATGGGTGCGGCGATCTGGTGCCGCTCGTCGGCGGTCACCACAGGTCCCAGCTGAACGCTGTGTAGGCGGTACCGGCGAGCAGGATCCCGACGACCGCAGCTACGAGGAGGACGGCTCCGCAGGTTTTGATGCCTGTCATGAGGCAGCCTTCGCCGGCCTCGCCTGACTCGCCGACGATCTCGTGCCAGTCGCCGTGGTCTGCATTGTGTGCCCGGTAGACGGTCACTGTTCCCCCATCCGGGTATGAGCCGCGGCCAGGTCCCGCAGTGCTTCGTCACGCTGCCATGTCATCGGCGACACGCTGCGTGCGTTGTCTGGTCCGGCCTGTCCGCTTACGCCGTGGGTACGGCAGACAACGCGGGTCGTCACCTGTGGTGGGATGCCGCTGGTGGCGAAATGATCCCATCGGTGGTCGCAATCCTCAGTCACGTGTCCTCCCTCAGCCTGATGATGGGCCCATCGGTGGCGGGATCGTACGGTGTCGGCTGCGGCGGCATCACCGGCCCGCCGTAGGCACGTGCTGGCTTCCCTGCTTCTTCGGCTACGGCCTGCCTGAACTGGTCGAGCATGTGGGCTAGCTTCTCGTTCGGGCTACGCCAGTCCGTGGCAGCGTCGGTGAACCGCTTCTCCTGGTCGGCAGCCGATACCCAGAACGCCGACCCGGTGCCGTCGATGTGGAGTTTGACGCTGTTCGGGTTGTGGGTTGAGCGGCGTTCGACGGTGTAGCTGTAGCCACTGCGGCGTAGTGCGTTGTCGGGGTCTAGGCGGTCTGCCCATCGGCGTAGCAGCCGGCCCACACGCGCCCTCACTTCTCCGCCCACCCTTCGGTGTGGTCGCAGTCGCCGTCCTCGCCGAACGCGCACATGTGCTCTTCCATCCACGGGCAGTTGTGGCAGTACCGGGTGACCATCTGGCCGATGATCTGGCCGCCGTGGGCGGTGTTCCACAGGTCTTTGGGTCCGGACCACAGGTTGGCGATGTCGGTGCTGACGTTGTGCTGGTCGCACCAGGTGAAGCATGATGCGCGGTGGGGTCCGTCGTGTCCTGCCGGCTGCTCGCAGCGTTGCGTACACGGCCCGAAGGGACGCTCCGCGGTGCACGCGTCCGGTACCCGCGGCGACGGTAGGTCGCCGTCTGGGTAGTAGGCGGCGTTGACGAACGCTCGCGCGCGCCTGATCTGTTCCATGCTGATGTGCTCGGTCATGACTCGACCCATCCGTACCGTCGTGCCCACTCTGCGGCTTCCGCCGACCTGCCGTTGCCGGGGTGGTACTCCCTGCCGGCGGAGAACAGGTGCGGTTCCTCGCTGGTCTTTTTGGCGAGGGCGAACCATTCGGCGTCGGTGATGCCTTCGGGCCGGTACTGCGACGGCGGGTTGATCGAGACGTAGCCGTATGAGGTCTCGGCTTCGCCGAGTTCGCACAGCGGAGCGTCGGTCTTGTACCAGAGTTCGACGCTGGGTTCGGTCATGCCGGGCAGGTCGTAGAACGTGACGCGTACGACGCCGGGGGTTGGGGTGGTCATGTCAGCCTGCCTGTTCTACGGGGATGCAGCGCCATTCGCCGTCGAGCCAGCCGAGTTGGACGCAGTCGTCCGGATCCGGCAGCGGGCGGACGGTAGTCGGCTGTTCGGCGCGGGCCGTGTCGTAGTGCTGGACGACTCCGGCTGCTGCCGCTGCGGCTACCGCGAAGGCGGCGACGAACAGTGCCGTGCGCCTGGTGGGCAGTTGCCGCCCCATGAGAGCGCCAGCGGCGATGGCTCCCGCTGCTCCTGATGCGGCGATGAGGAAGTTGGCGAGTGCGGTCATGGGGTTCCTTCGGAAACGCGCTTCAGCGCACGCCGTTGGTGGCGTGCGCTGAAGCGGTGGGGTTGGGTCATCAGAACTCGGTGGGGATGTCGTTGCCGCACCAGTCGCACCAGCCGGGGCCGGCGCAGGTGCCCTGGTCGTGGATCTCGTGCATGCGCATGTCCTCCCAG
>Ga0105106_10000085_pt1 | contig 55252 bp, 50 predicted proteins | sample PPLLaktember2015_5_FD_79109 | JGI IMG/M metagenome (GOLD analysis project Ga0105106, IMG submission 79109) | Freshwater sediment microbial communities from Prairie Pothole Lake near Jamestown, North Dakota, USA - PPLs Lake P8 Core (1) Depth... | ecosystem: Environmental > Aquatic > Freshwater >... | reverse complement strand
CCGAAGACGGCGCGCAGGCTCGCGGCGAAGCGCTTCTCGGTCATGAGCTGTGCGAAGAGCGGGCCGAGCGGGCTCTCGAGCATGCGCTGCCCGAAGGTCGGCCGGTGGCTCTCCGGGATCAGCCCGCCGTTCAGGAACAGCACCGAGTCGACGCGCAGGCCGGGCGCGCTGCGTCCCTCGCGCTCTTCGACCCGGGCGAGGAACTCCTGGGCCACGCTCACGCCGTAGTCGTGGGCGAGCACGTGGCAGCGCGCGACGCCGCGCTGGCGCAGGAGCTCTTCGACGATCGTCGCCTGATCCACCAGCGCGTAGGTCCAGTCGCGCGGCTTCGCGCTGAAGCCGAAGCCGATGAAGTCGGGGGCGATGACGCGAAAGCGCGCCGCGAGCCGCGACCAGAGCGGCGACCAGTCCCACGAGCTCGTCGGGAAGCCGTGCAGGCAGACGAGCGGCGGGCCTTCGCCGGCCTCCTGGTAGAACACCCGGCGGCCGTCGATCTCGAGGAACTGGCCCGAGGCCTGCCAGCGCGCGAGGTCCTGGAGCGGGTCGGCGATCATTCACCGGCCTCGCCCAGCCAGTCGCGGGGGCGGAGGAAGTCGCTGGCGAGGGCCGCCTCGCGGCTGCCTGGCTCGGGCTGCCAGTCGTAGCGCCAACGCACGAGGGGCGGCAGCGAGGCCAGCACCGACTCGATGCGCCGACCCGACTGCAGGCCGTAGAGCGTGCCGCGGTCGTAGACCAGGTTGAACTCGACGTAGCGCCCGCGGCGCCAGAGTTGGAACTCGCGCTCGCACTCGCCGTAGGGCGTGTCGCGCCGGCGCCGCACGATCGGGAGGTAGGCCTCGAGGTAGGCGTCGCCCACGCTGCGGACGAAGGCGAAGCTCTTCTCGAAGCCGCCCTCGGCGAGGTCGTCGAAGAACAGGCCGCCCACGCCGCGCGTCTCGCCGCGGTGTCGGATGGTGAAGTACTCGTCGCACCACTTCTTGAACCGCGGGTAGGCCCCGGCGCCGAGGGGCGCGCAGGCGGCGCGGGCGACGCGATGCCAGTGCACGGCGTCCTCGACGAAGCCGTAGAACGGCGTCAGGTCGAAGCCGCCGCCGAACCACCAGACCGGCTGGACCTGCGGCTCGACGTTCGGCGGCCGGGCCAGGAAGAAGCGCAGGTTGGCGTGCGAGGTGGGCACGAAGGGATTGCGCGGGTGGACGATCAGCGAGAGCGAGACCGCCTCGAAGCTCGCGCCTGCGAGCTCGGGACGCCGCTCGGTGGCGGCGGGCGGAAGGCGGTCGCCGCGGGCGTGGGTGAAGTGGACGGCGCTCTTCTCGAAGACCGCGCCGTCCTCGAGGGCGCGCGGGCGCGCGAGCGCGCCGCCGGGCCCCTCGAAGCGATCCTCGCGAAAGCGCGCGGCGCCGTCCTCGGCGCCGAGGGCCGAGCAGATGCGATCCTGCAGGGCCTGCAGGTACGCACCCACCACGCTGGCGTCGGCGTCGCTCACGACACCGAGTGTACCCGCGGCGTCGTGACGCCGTGACGGGATTCGCGCCTACACTCGACGCGAAGCGGGGAGGCAGCACGATGGCACTGGCGTTCGTGACCGGCGGCTCGGGCTACGTCGGCCGCAACCTGATCCGCGCCCTGCGCGAGCGCGGCGACGTCGTGCGCGCCCTGGCCCGCTCGGCGGCAGCACAGGCGGCGGTGCGCGCCGCCGGGGCCGAACCCGCGCCGGGCGATCTCGACGACGTCGCGGCGCTGCGACGGGGCATCGCGGGCTGCGACGCCGTGTTCCACTCGGCCGCGAAGGTGGACGACTTCGGCGACCCGGCGGACTTCCAGCGCGTGAACGTCGAGGGCACCGAGAACGTGCTGCGCGCCGCCGAGGCCGAGGGCGGCCCGCGTGTCGTCCACGTGAGCACCGAGGCCGTCCTCGTCGGCGGGCCGCCGATCGTGAACGCCGACGAGACCTGGCCCATCCCCGCGCGGCCGATCGGGCTCTATCCGCTCACCAAGGGGCTGGCCGAGGGGCGCGTCCAGGCGGCGGCGGCGCGCGGGCTGCCCGCCTGCATCGTGCGCCCGCGCTTCATCTGGGGACGCGACGACTCGTCGTTGCTCCCCCGCTTCGCCGACGCCGTGCGGAAGGGCCAGTTCGTCTGGTTCGGCGGCGGCCACTACCTCACGAGCACGTGTCACGTCGCGAACGTGTGCGAGGGCGCGCTCCTCGCCGCGGAACGCGGTCGCTCGGGCGAGGCCTACTTCCTGACGGACGGCCCGCCCGTGGACTTCCGCGCCTTCCTGACGCAGATGCTCGCGACGCAGGGTCTCGCGGCCGACGGCATCCGCAGCGTGCCCCGGGGCGTCGCGCGTTTCCTCGGCGCGGCGGCCGAGACGCTCTGGACCTGGCTGCCGCTCCCGGGCCACCCGCCGCTCTCGCGAGCGGCGGTGCGGCTGATCGGCGAGGAGGTCACGGTCTCCGACGCGAAGGCGCGTCGCGAGCTCGGCTACGTCGGTCGCCTGCGACGCGAGGACGGCCTCGACGAGCTGGCGGAGATCGCGCGCCGCCGCGCGTGAGCTTGGCCTCGCGGGCCGCGCAGGGGCGCCGCCCCCGCTGCGCTCAGCCTCGCGAGCCGGGGAGGCGCGCCGCCGCGTGGCCGCCCAGGCGCGCGAGCGCCACGCGCTCCGCGAGCCGCACCAGCTCGTCGCCGAGGTTGCGGTCGAGGAAGAGCGCGGGGTCCGGGCCGAAGCGCGCCTCGTCGTCGCGCAGCGACGCGAGCTGCGGGTAGACCGCGCGCCGCGGGCCGTAGCTGACGTGCATGCCGGCCGGCGTCGCATGGGCGAGGCGCGTCTCGAAGCCGAAGAAGGCGACGATGCGGTGGAGCTTCGCGGCCGGCCCGACGGCGCTCTCGAGCAGCGAGAGCGCCGCGCTCATGCGCTGCGTCTCCGCGTGATGCGAGACCAGCCATGGCTCGAGCTCGCGCGCGAGCTCGCGGTCGGCGAGGTCGCGCCGCAGCCGCTCGGCACAGCCCGCGCGCAGCTCGAGCAGGCGCTTCGTTGCGGCGATTGCCGGCTCGGCGTTGCGCCCCCCGTCGAGCGCCTCGCGCAGCGCGCCGATCGCGGCCTCGAGCTCGGGATCGCGGTCGTCGGGATGGATCGCCGAGAAGCGGTGCGCCGCAGCGAAGTCGGCGAAGGCGTCGGGCGCGCCCGCGCCGAGCTCGGCGAGGGCCGCCCGCCAGGCGGCCTCGGCGTCGTAGGCCGCGGGGTCGCGCAGCCAGGTCGCGGCGGTGTGCACCGCCACGGCCGACGCGTGGGCGTGCTCCATGGTGTTCAGCAGCAGGCCGGCGGTGTGCGCGGCGATCGCCGGCTCGCGCCGCGCGAAGGGGCCGAGGTGCAGCAGCGGGCGCATCGGCCCGTCCGACACGGGGACGTTGTCCCAGATCGTGAGCCGCCGGCGCAGGGTCGCGGCGCGGATCGCCGCCTCGTCGCCGCGGATCTCGGGGCTGCAGACGGTGCGACCCGTCCAGCAGACCGAGATCGCCGGGTCGAGGGCCGCGCCGAGGGTCTCGAGGTAGTCCGTCGGTGCGACGTCCACGTAGTCGGTCGGGCAGAGCACGAGGGTCGCGTCGGCGCCGAGGGCCTCGCGCACGTCGTGGGCGACGGCGACGTGGGCGTCGGCCAGGGAGGCGAAGGCGCGGCGATCGGCATCGTGGGTCAGGTGAGCGGGAACGTCGTCGAAGGCCAGCATGAAGAGCCGCGCGCCGAGCTCCCGGAAGGCCCGGAACTTCGTCTCGAGCAGGCGTCGATCCTCGGGCGACGAGTACGCCATCGAGAGCCCCGGCGAGAGGCAGAAGCCGAAGTCGACGCCGTGCTTCGTGCCGTGCGCGACGAGGTTCGCGAAGCGCCGCAGGGCGTCGGCGTCGTAGGGCGTCCGCCACTCGGCGCGCTGCAGCGGATCGTTCTTCGGCGCGTAGACGTAGGCGTTCAGGCCCCAGCGCCCGAGGCGCTCGAGCCACCAGAGGCGAGCCTCGTGCGAGTAGGGCGGGCCGTAGTAGCCCTCGACGATGCCGCGCAGCGGGATCGGATGCGTCATGGCCGACGAGTTTCGCGCCGTTACCGGATCAGCGCGAGCACCGCCTCCGGCGGCCGGCCGACCGCCGCGCGCTCGCCGGCGATCAGGATCGGTCGCTCGATCAGCACCGGGTGACGCGCCATCGCGTCGAGGATCTGGGCGTCCGTTGCGTCGGGGCCGAGGCCGGCCTCGCGGTACGCGTCCTCGCCCTTCCGCACCCACTCGCGCGCGGGCCGCCCGAGCTTGCGGGCGAGGTCCGCGAGCTCGGCGCGCGAGAGCGGCTCCTCGAGGTAGCGGCGCTCGGCGTAGACTGCGCCGCGCTCGTCGAGGAGCTGCTTCGCGGCGCGGCTCTTCGAGCAGCGCGGGTTGTGGAGCAGGACGAGGCTCATCGCCCGTTCGTAGCCGAGGCGGCGTCGGCGGGCGAGGCCGCCGGCGGAGCGAGGGCGTCACGAAGGAACCCGGCGGCAGACTCCGCGGCCTGGTCTGCGACCGGCGGCACATACACGTCGAAGTGATCGCCCGGGATCTCGACCAGCGTCACGCCCGGGCGCTCCGCCGCGCAGGCCTCGACGGCCGCGAACGGGGCGAAGCGATCGCTCCGCGACGCGATCAGGAGCAGGGGCGCGCGGATCGAGCCCGTCCTCTGCGAGGGATCGTAGTCGTCGAAGGTGAACGCCGAGTGGGCGACGACGGCGTTCCGGTACGAGGAGCCCGGCGCGACCAGACGTGCGAAGGCCGCGTGCGCGGCGTCGTCGACGATCATCCCGAAGCCGCCCGCGGGCGCGATCGCCGGGATCAGGACCGGCTCGCCCCCGAGCGCCGTGCGCGCGAGATCGAGCCAGCCCGTGAGCACGAGCCGCGCCGCCCAGCCGACGCCGTAGAAGGTCGCCTCGCCCTCCATGCCCGTGTCGATCAACGGCGCCTGGGCCACGACGGCCCGCAGCTCCGGATCGTCGGCCGCCGTCACGAGCGCGTGGCCGGCTCCGAGCGAGCTGCCCCAGACGGCGACGCGCTCGCCGTCGAGGTCGTCCGCCGCCCGCACGGCTGCGACGGCAGCCCGCCAATCCTCGAGCTGGCGGGCGGGGTCTACGAGCTGTCGCGGCGAGCCGCCGCTCGCGCCGAAGCCGCGGTAGTCGAAGACGAACGCGGCAAGCCCATCGCGCGCGAAGCGCTCTGCGAAGTGCGGAAGTCCGACGTCCCGCGTGCCCGCGAAGCCGTGGCCCATGACGACCACGGGCGGGCGCTCGACGCCCGGCGGGCGGTAGAGCCACGCGGCGCAGATCGCGTCGCCGCAGGGGAAGCGCAGATCGAGACGCGTGACGCCGCCCTCGAGCGCGACGGGCGGCGCCGGCGGCGCGGCGTCGTCGGGCGCCTTCGCGTCCGTGGGTCCGCAGGCGAGGACGGCGACCGCGACGAACGCTACGGCCACGAGCGCGGCCGCCACCGATCGCGGCGGCCGCAGCCGCCGCGATCGGGCGTCCGGCGGCGGCCGGAGTCCGCGCGCCCGGAAGCCTGGCGAGAGCGCGCTGATCTAGCGCCCCGCCGCGACCGCGGGCCCGCCCGGCTGCTGCACGTTCTGGGCGAGGAACTGCATCAGGAGCTGTACCAGCTCCTGCGGCGGCGTCGCCTCGGGCTCCTCGACGGAGTCCTTCAGGTTCTCGAAGCGCAGCAGGTCGAGCTTCGCGTACTCCTCGCGCACGCGCGGCGTGAGGAGCCCCAGGCGCTTCAGGTTCGGGACGATCTTCGAGAACGTCATCTGGCGGAAGCCCTTCATGAAGGGCGTCTCCTGGGCCCAGGCGGTCCAGAGCGGCGCGTCCCAGCCGAGGCGCTCGAAGACCGGCGTCATGAGCAGCCGGTCGCGCAGCAGGTGGGTCGACTCGATCACGAACTCCTCGCGCTCCTTGAGCTCGGTCGACGACATCTCCCGCGTGTAGAGTCCCTCGAGGGACATCACGCCGAACGCAACGTGGCGCGACTCGTCGCCCATGATGCGCGTGGTGAGGTCCACGAGCAGCGACTCCTCCGGCATCATCATGCGCTGCATGCCGAAGGCCGCGAGAGCGAGACCCTCGACCATGATCTGCATGCCCAGGTACGTCACGTCCCAGCGGCTGTCGCGGATGATCTCGTCGAGGAGCTGCTGCAGGCTCGGGTGCACCTCGTACGAGATGCCGAGCTTCTCCGTCAGGTAGCGATGGTAGACCTCGACGTGGCGCGCCTCGTCGGCCACCTGGTTCGCGGCGTAGAACTTGGCCTCTTCCCAGGGCACCGTCTGCACGATCTTCGCCGTCGCCACCAGCGCGCCCTGCTCGCCGTGCAGGAACTGCGAGAGCATGAACGAGTTCATGTGCAGGTTCAGGGTCAGGATCTCGTCCTCGGTCAGCGTCTTCGGCGGGTTCAGCAGCGTGTTCATCACGTTGCCCGCGCCGTTCGCCTGGCGCTGCTTCACGATCCGCTCGACGCTGACGTCGGTCGACCAGTCGAGCTCGTTCGCGTTCCAGCTCGCAGTCTTCCCCTTCTCGTAGAGCGCGAGCAGGTTCTGCTGCTTCAGCGCGTACTGCCAATCGAACACGGTGTCGATCGTCGCCTTCACGGACTCGAAAGCGCCGGAGCGCGGGAGCGGGACGGGGTTGTGCTGGCGGTACTGCATCGGAGGTCTCCTCGGGCGGGTTGGGGTCAGACCGGGACCGGCGCCGCGTGCGCGACGCCGAGGTAGCGGAGCACCACGCGCTCGATCTCGCGCGCGATCTCGGCGTCGGAGAGCACGCGCCCGGCGGCGCGCACCTCTCCGAGCAGCACGAGCTGGAACATCAGGCCGAAGGCGAGCTGCACGCCGAGATCGACGGCGAGCGCCGGCTCGGGGTGCTCGAGCGGCTCGCGGCTCGCGAGCACGAGCTCCTTCACGCGCTCCGACACCCGCGCGCGGAAGCGCAGGGCGTCGGCGTGGAAGGCGGGGTCCTGGGCCGCCCGGAACACGAAGGCCTGGATCAGCCGCGTCCGCGAGCGTGTCACGACGACCAGCTCCGCGACGCAGGCCCGCACGACCTCGGCGACGGACGACGAGGGCCCGCGGCCGGCCTCCGCCAGGCGCTCGAGGCGCCGGTAGACGTCGTCGAAGAAGCGCTCCTCGAGGGCGCGGAGGAGCTGGGCCTTGTCCTGGAAGCGCGCATAGAACCCGCCGACCGACGAGCCCGCCCTGCGCACGATCTCCGGGATCGAGGCGTCGGCCAGGCCCTTCTCTTCGATCAGCTTTTCGGCCGCCGCGAGGATCCGCTCCAGCGTCCCATGGCTCCGCGCCTGCTTGGGCCGGGAGACGCTGTCGAGGGAGCCGGGGGCGGAGGGCATCGGGATCTCCGAATCAGAATCGGATTCTCCTTCTAGCCCGCGCCCGCCCGTGCCGCAATCCGTGGATCATATTTGACGAAGCATCAGAATCTGATTGACCGTCAGGTTCTCTTGGCTCAGGATCGCCCGCGTGATCACCGGGCTGGCGGGTCCGGAGGGGGAAAGCGTGGCGGCGAATCCGGAAGCGGTCGGGACGGTGCCGGCCGACGAGCACGACCCGTTCGAGGCCTTCCTGTGGGCGGACGGAGCGGCGGGCGAGCGCAGCCCCTACCCGCGCTGGCGCGAGCTCCGGCGCGAGGGGCCGATCGTGGCGGTGCATCCGCGCGACGTGTTCCCGCTCCACGCGAACGTCTCCACGGCGTCGCTGCCCGAGGACTTCCGCATCCACCTCGTGCTCGGCCACTCCGCCGCCCTCGAGGTGCTGCGCGACGGCGAGCGCTTCTCGTCGTCGCTCTACGCGGCGACGATCGGCCTGGTGATGGGCCGGACGATCCTCCAGATGGATGAGCCCGAGCACGGCCGCTTCCGCGCGCTGCTGCAGCAGGCCTTCACGCGCCGCGCCCTTGCGCGCTGGGACACGCTCGTGATCCGTCCCACGGTCGCGCGTCTCGTCGAGAGCGTCGGTCGGCGCGGTCGCGCGGAGCTCGTGCGCGAGATCGCATGGCCGTTCCCGATCGAAGTGATCGCGGAGATGCTCGGTCTTCCGAAGGACGATCGCGCGCGCTTCCACCGCTGGGCCATCGAGCTGATCTCGATCGCCGGGGACTTCCCGCGCGCGGCGAACGCCGCGAAGGCCCTGGCCGAGTGCTTCGCGCCGCTCCTCGCCGCGCGGCGCAAGGCGCGCGGCGCCGACCTGATCAGTGAGCTCGCCCACGCGACGCTCGACGGTGACGGCCTCGCCGACGAGGACATCTTCTCGTTCCTGCGCCTCCTGCTCCCGGCCGGCGCCGAGACCACCTTCCGCTCGCTCGGCAATCTGCTCCTCGGGCTGCTCACGCATCCGGACCAGCTCGAGGCCGTGCGCCGTGATCGCAGTCTGGTGGACCGCGCGATCGAGGAGGCGCTGCGCTGGGAGACGCCGCTCACGCGCATCGCGCGGCTGTGTCGCGAGGCGACCGTGGTCGAGGGCGTGCCGATCCCGGCCGGCGGGCCCGTCGTCGTGGTGCTCGGCGCGGCCAATCGGGACGAGGCGCGCTGGGAGCGGCCCGACGAGTTCGACGTGATGCGGCCGCCGCATCCCCACGTCTCCTTCGCCTTCGGGCCGCACCGCTGTCTCGGGATGCAGCTCGCGCGCATGGAGATGCGCGCGGCCCTGAACGCGCTGCTCGACCTGCCGGGCCTGCGCCTCGATCCGGCGGCGGAGGACGTCCACGTCGCCGGCGACATCTTCCGCTCGCCCCGGCGCCTGCCGGTGGTCTTCGAGCCGGTCGCTAGCGATTCCCCGTGATGGTGCGGAGCAGGATGCGCGCGGTGGTCGAGACCAGGTCCTCGCGCGTGATCCCGATCAGCTCGAGCTCGCTGTGGTACGAGGCGAGGAGTTCGAGGGACGCGGCCATCGCCGCGGCCGCGGCGCGCGGATGCAGGGCGGGATCGTTGTGGCCCGACGCCTGCGCCTCTGCGACGCGCTGCGCGAGGGCGTCGAGCACCGGCACCATGGAGCGCGCGCGCAGGTCGAGGAAGCGCGCGTCGCCCTCCTCCGACGCGAGGTTGCGCAGCCGCAGCACGGCGCGATGCGCGTCCCAGTGCGCGAGGAACGCCTCGACGAGATCGCGCGCGCGCGCCGCGCCGTCGTCGCCTTCCCAGGAGCCGTCGATGCGCGCGACGAGGGCGGGGAGCTCCTCGCTCGCCCGCTCCGCCAGCTCGAGGGCCGCCTCTTCCACGTTCTTGAAATACTGGTAGAAGCTCGCGGGCGAGGTGCCGGCGCTGCGCGCGATGTCGGCGACGGAGATCTCGCGGAGCGGACGGCGCCCGAGCAGCTCCTCCGTCACCTCGAGGAGGCGCGTCCGCGTCTTCAGTGCGCGACGGCCGAGCGCCCGGCCGCCCTGGTCGCGCAGCACGCCCTCCGCTTCGCGGCGTACGGGAGCGGCGGGCGGGTCGGCATCATCGGAGCGGATCGGCTTCACGCGCCTCGAGGCTACCACCCCGGCCTCAGGCGCGCGGCGGGAAGCCGGGCACGCCGGGCGGCACCTCGCCCCGCAGCACCCGCAGCCCGAAGCGCGCCATCGCGACGAGCTTCGCGGGCATCCGGCGCAGCGCGCCGGCGAGATCCCGGCCGATCGACACGTAGTAGCGCGAGGGCCGCGGCCCGCGTCGCGGCGGCATCCAGCACGAGTGGAGCATGAGCGGCGGATTGAAGTCGGGCGCCGTCGCGCGCGCGATCGGGCCCTGCTCGATGCGCATCGCGTCGAAGACCTGCACCTCCTTTGGCGCGTCGCGGTGCACCACGACGACGACGTAGCCGTCGCCGGGATGCTTCGGCGCGCGCTTCGGGACGAAGGTCGGCGGATGCGGGAACGCGCCGTCCGCGTAGGCATAGAGCTGCGCGACCTTCATCGACTCGAGGTCGACGCAGGCCAGCGCGCCCGGCTTCGCTTCCGCCGGCAGCGCTCGCGGCGGCACCAGCGCCTCGGCGTCCGGCACGTCGCCGTAGAGCCGCCACCAGCTCTCGGGAACGAGGGCCGGGTCGAAGCCCATGCCGCCGTACCAGAGCCAGCGCGGACGCTCCGGCGTGTCGTCGCGGCTCACGTTCCAGGCGAAGAGCAGGCCGCCCCAGAAGCGCTCGGGGTCGCTCGCGAGGACGCGCTCGCGCACCTCGCCGCTCGCGACGTCGATCCGGTAGCGCCCGATCGCCGCGGGCTGCACCCCGAGCGTGATCAGGCCCTCGTAGTTCGGGTCGATCATCGTGCCCATGGCGTGGGAGCGCTGGTCGGCGTCGAGCGTGAGCGTCAGGTCCTGCAGCGGGATGTGCTGCAGCCACAGCACGACCTCGCCCGGCGGGCTCTCGGGATCGACCACCAGGTGGCCCGTCGGGAAGGGGAGCCGGATCTCCCGCGCCGGCACCGTGCCGCCGGGTGGTGTCTCGCGCAGGTCGGCCTTCGCGACGATCCAGAGCCGCGTCTCGGCCTGGTTGCGCTGCGCGCGCGGCGCGCCCCGGAAGGTCTGCGGCTCGACCTTGAACGGCAGGTCCGAGATCACGAGGAACTCGGGTGTCGCCTTCACGTCGTGGATCGAGTCGAAGCCCTCGAGCCCCTCGACGCGCCAGCGCTCGACGCGGCCCTCGAGGTCCCAGCGCGCGACGAAGGCGCCGGAGTCGGCGTCGCCGAGCGGCAGCATCGAGTAGTTCACGAAGTAGAGCGCGCCCTCGTCGGGCGCGGGCGCGGGATGCGCCGCCACCGCGACCGCCGGCTCGAAGGGCGCCGGGAGCATCTGCGCCCACTCGTCGTTCGCGCCGACCGCCGTCAGGTACCGGCAGCTCTCGGGGTCGACCTCGACCGGCCGCCCGACGTCGTAGCCCACGAAGAGCCGGTCGCGGAGCGGCTGCACGTTGGTGTTGGCGAAGTTCGTGAAGCCGAAGGGCGAGAGCTCCATCAGCCAGCGGCGCGCGAAGAGGAAGGGCAGGCGCCGTCGCAGGCGGGAGACCGGCGTCTCGATCCGGCGCAGCGACACCGGGATGCGACCCTCGGTGTCGGGCGCGCAGCCGATCTTGAGCAGCATGCCCTGCTCGGCGAACCAGTGGCCCCCGGGCCGCCGCTTGTCGGGGCCGACCACGAAGACCGAGCCGTCCATGTCGCCGGGCCAGGCGCCGTGGGTGACGCGCAGGCGGTGGTCGCCGGGGCCGCGGCCCCAGAACAGGTTGTGCGTCAGCGCCGGCATGATCCGCCTCCGCTCGAGAGGGAGCGCGCGCCAACGTACACAGCCGGGGCGGCGCGCGGCAGGGCCCCGGCTCAGCCCCGCGGCAGCTTCTCGAAGGGCAGGTCGCGGAAGGGCTCGGCCTCCCGCGGCAGCCCCAGCACGCGCTCGGCGGCGATGTTCTTCTGGATCTCGTCGGTGCCGCCGGCGATGTGCAGCGCGGGCGCGAACAGCCACTGATTCTGCCAGTAGCCCTTTCGGCCGAGGCCGTCCGGCCCTTGAACCCGGAGCGCGAGCTCCGACGAGCGCGACACGATGCGCGCGATCGCGAGCTTCATGACCGAGCTCTCCGCCGCCGGGATCATGCCGCGGCCGAGCTTCGTGATGACGCGCGCGTTCAGCATCTCGAGCGCGCGCGACCAGACGTAGACCCGCGCGAGCTCGTCGCGCGCCGCCGCGTCCATCTCGCCGCGGTGCGCGCGCGCGTGCTCGAGCAGCTTCTCGAGCGAGAACATGCGGTCGATGCCGCCGATCGCCATGCGCTCGTTGAGGAGCGTGGTCATCGCCGCGGACCAGCCATGGTTCTCGGGGCCGAGGCGCGCGCTGTCGGGCACGCGCACCTCGTTCAGGAACACCTCGCTGAAGTGCGCGCCGCCGTTCATCTGGCGCAGCGGCCGCACCTCGATGCCCGGCGTCTTCATGTCGACGAGGAAGTAGGTGATGCCCTTGTGTTTCGGCGCGGCGGGGTCGGTGCGCGTGAGCAGGATGCCGAAATCCGAGTAGTGGCCACCGGAGCACCAGACCTTCTGGCCGGAGACGATCCAGTCTTCGCCGTCGCGCACCGCGCGCGTCGCGAGCGCTGCGAGGTCGCTGCCCGCGCCGGGCTCGCTGAAGAGCTGACACCAGATCTCGTCGCCGCGCAGCATCGGGCCGAGGTAGCGCTGCTTCTGCGCCTCGCTGCCGTGGGCGATGATCGTCGGGCCGGCCATGCCGATGCCGACCACGAAGACCGATTCGCCGATGCCCGCGCGCCCGAGCTCCTGGTTCCAGATGATCTGCTCGATCGGCCCGCAGCCGCGCCCGCCGTACTGCTTCGGCCACAGCACCGCCGCCCAGCCGTGCTCGTTCAGCACGCGCTGGAACGCGCGCGATTGGGCGAGCAGCGCGTCCTCGTCGAAGTCGTCGTCGTAGATGTCGAGCTTGTGCGCTGGGGCATGCGCCGCGAGGAAGGCGCGGGCCTCGGCGCGGAAGGCGGCTTCGGCGGGGGAGTCGTTCAGGTCCATCCCAGCGACTCTGGCAGAAAATAGAACCTGTTTCAAATATGGCCGGACGGCTCCGCGGCCGGGCTCAGGGGGCGGGCGCCGGACTCGTCCCGGGCGCCGGATGCGCCTGCTTCATGCCCTCGAGCTGGCGGCGATACGTCACGCAGGGGTCGTCGTCGTCGAGGCGCGGGGTGAAGACGACGTAGTCGAAGCCCGTGAGGTCGAGCGCGGGGTCGGCCCCCGGCGCGAAGGGATCGGCGACCCCGTCCTGGACCTCGAGCAGCGCCACGCTCGCGACGCGCGCGCCCGGCATCAGGGCCTCGAGCTGGAGCGGCACGCCGGAGTGTCGCGAGACGTGGCCGTTGCCGGCGATCAGGATCGCCGCCGGACCGGCGTCGTCGCGCGCGCCGGCGGCCGCCTCGAGCGCTTCGGCCATCGCGGCGTCGCGCACGCGCTGGGCGTCGACCATCGCGCCGATCATCGACTCCGGCGCATGGCCGCAATGGCCGCGCTGGATCTCGGCCGCGAGCTCGGCGCGTCCCGCGGCGGGGAGCGGCGCCGCACGCGCGAGCAGGGCCTTCGCCTCCGGGTCGCCGGTGCCACGCGCGATCGCGCGCACGCGCTCGGGCGGGGCGTTCGCGGCGACGAGCGGCAGGCCCGCGCCGAGCGCCGCCTCGAAGATCGGCCGGTAGAGCGTGAAGTCGGGCCAGCCCGAGCGCTCCCAGCCGACGGCGCTCGCGAGCGAGTCGGCGCGCGCGGCGACGTCACTGCCGGGCGACGCCTGCACCTCGGTGCGCGCGCCGGCGTCGCCTCGCCCTGTAGCCCCCGCGCGCGCGCCCGAGTCGCCCTGGGTCGTTGCTTCGGCGCGGGCGAGCGCCTCGGCCTGGCCCGCGTGGAGCATCTCGAACGCGACCGCCGGTCGGGCGCCGCGGGCCACCAGATCCGTGACGACGCGAGCCTGCAGCGCGTGGTGGTCGGGCTGGTCGTGCCGCTCGCCGACCAGGGCGAAACGTGCGTGGGAGAGCGCGTCGAGCATCGCGTCCCAGCCGATCTCGCTGCGCGTCGCGACGTCGAAGACGCGGCCGACGAGGGGGCTCGTGGCGCCGAGCTGCGTCGTGAACGAGACCGGCGCGGGCGACGGCGCCGCCGGGGCGCCGTGCCGGGACGCGCAGGCGACGGCGCACGGGGCGAGCAGGGCGAGGGCGAGGAGCGGCGATCGGGAGCGGCGCATGGGCCGAGCCTAGCGGCCCTCCGTGCGCCGCCGCTCAGTCGAGGCGCTCGAGCCGGATCGGCAGCCCGTCCATCGGCTTCGAGATCGGAGCCTGCTGTACCGGCATCGTGTACCCCGGGGCGACGGACCAGCGATAGCGCCGCACGAGCTGGTGCAGGATCAGCCGGATCTGCATCTCCGCGAAGCGCACGCCGAGGCACATGTGCGCCCCGCCGCTGAACGGCACCCAGAGGTGCGTGTGCTGCTTGTGCTCCTCGCGCGGCGCCGCGAAGCGCTCGGGGTCGAAGCGGAAGGGGTCCTTCCAGTACTCGGCCATGTGATGCGTGTGCAGCGGGTAGGCGAGCACCAGCACCTTCGCGGGGATGCGGTAGCCGTAGAGCTCGAACTCCTTCGTCGCGACGCGCGGGATGGTCGAGAGCGGCGGATAGCGACGCAGCGTCTCGTTCAGCACGAGCCGCACGTCGAGCAGGTCGTCCATCGCGTCGTAGGCCAGGAACGGATCGCCGCTCTCGGCCGCCATGCGCTGGCACTCGCGGCGCACGCGCTCCTGCCACTCGGGATTCTTCGCGAGCTCGTAGAGCATCGACGTCAGCGTGCTCGTCGTGGTGTCGTGGGCCGCCATCATCAGGAAGATCATGTGGTCCACGATCTCGGCGTCGCTGTAGCGCGAGCCGTCCTCGCTCTCGGCGCGGCAGAGCAGGCTGAACATGTCCTGGCCCGCGCCCTTCCGGCGCTCCGGGATCATGCGGCCGAAGAGCTCCATCATGTACTCGCGGCCCTTCAAGCCGCGGTAGAACTCCGTGCCCGGGATGCGCAGGCGCACCATCGACATCGCCGACGCGACGGTGTCCTCGAAGGCGTGGTTCAGGCGGTCGGTCTCGGCGCCGAGGGGAATGCCGAGGAAGATGTTGCACGCGAGGTCGAGCGTGAGCTTCTTCAGCGACGGGAAGGCCTGGATGCGGCCCTGCGTCCCCTCGCCCCAACGCGCGATGCCCTCCGCGATCAGCGGGTTCATCTTCAGCGAGTAGTCCTTCAGCGCCTCGGTCTTGAACGCGACCTGCATGCGCTTGCGGTGCTCGCGGTGGTCGGCGCCGTCGCGCAGCAGGAGACCGTTGGTGAAGATGCGGCCCATGATCGCGTCCCAGGCGCGCTTCGCGCTGAACACGTTCTCGCGATCGAGCATCACGGTGCGGTTCGCGTCGGGCCCGAAGACGTGGATGCCCTCGCCGAAGAAGAACAGGTTCTGGCGCACCACGTTCCCGAAGCGCTGCTGCAGGCCGAGCCACGTCTTCAGCGGATTCGTCCGCATGTTGGGCAGGGACAGCAGCGCCTCGAGCGCGCTCACGCGCGGGATCTCGCGGTGCGAGACGGGCGTCGGCCCTCCGAGCTGGGCCTCGGCGAGGTCGGGCGTGGTCGAGGCGGACATGGGCGGGCCTCCGGGGAGATCGTTCCGAGCGCGGGTCGTCGACTCCCGATCGGAAATGCCACCGCCCCGACCTTAGCGGTGGCGCGCGCGCGAGGGCAATCGACGTCGGCGGGCCGGGGGAAGACCGGGCGCCGGCGTGGAGGGGGAGCCGGAGGAGAGAGAGACAGGAGCCATGCTGGCGCGACCGCCGACGCAGCCCCGCGTCACTCGACGGCCGCCTTCGGGAGCACCACGAGCCAACTTTCGCTCGTGCCGGTGATCTCGTGCCGGCGGCGGCCGAGGATGCGCGTCCCGTCGTCCGAGATCGCGACCACCTCGCCCACGGCGCGCTCCGCGTGCTCGACGTGCAGATCTTCGAGCAGGTCGCGGAGCCACCACGATCCGCTCGCCGGGCTGTGGACGAAGACCTCGAGGGGCACGCCTGCAGGATCGCCGGCACGCCGCGCGCTCGCCGCGAGAACTCTTCCGTTGGGAGTCGCCACCACGAGCGGCTCGACGCCGTCAGCGTTCACGGCGTCGTCCGGCGGAGCGAGATCCTCGTAGCCGGTCGCCGGGCGCCAGCGCACGAGCACGTTCCCATCGCGGCCGATGACGCTCGAGCCGTCGCGGGTCAGGAAGACCGGCGTGAAGGAGGGCCGGTACGGCAGGCGCGTCTCGCCCACGCCCTTCGTCCAGAGGTATCCCCCATCGTCGGGCGCGTACGAGGCTCCGGCGACCCGCGTACCGTCGTCCGAGATGCCGAAGACCGCCGCGCCCTCGGAGTCGAGATCCCCCAACGCGACCGACCGTCCCGACACCACGTCGTGGTGGTAGAGCGCGTGCCGGTAGCCGAAGGCGCGGCAGACGAGCACGACCGCCGCGCCGTTCGCCGAAGCGGCCTCGATCCAGCACTCGGCGCCAGGGACGCCGGTCGGATTCGGGAGCCGACGCAGCGAGGTGGCGATCCCGGAGGCGGCGGAGGAGAAGGGCGTACGACCGAGGTTGGACGAGCAACCGCCGAAGAGCGTCCGTCCGTCCGGGCTCAGGCCGCGCACGGCGCACTGCGGGTACGGGCGTGGCTGCGCGAACGCCTTGGTCACCTCGCCCGTCGCACGGCGGAGGACCGGCCCTTCCGACGGCGCGCTGGGACCGTAGGTCCGTTCCTGGTCCTGCAGCGAAAGCAGCACGCGGCCGTCGCGCGAGAGCGTCGCGATGCGCGGATGCGGCTGGCCTCCGCCGACCACCATCGGCGCCCCGCCCTCCGTCCACCGGAAGGCCTGGTAGCCCGACGGCGAGCGCCCCGATGCGGCGACGACGGTGCCGTCCGCCGAGAGCGCATGGCCGACCGTGGAGACCGGACCGTTCGCGAGATCGCCCACGTAGCGGCGACCGCGGCCCGGCGACCAGAGGAAGATCCCGCGACCCCGACCGACGCGAGCCGGCTGATCGCCGATCAGGTGCAAGCCGTCGGACGAGAGCAGGAAGGGGGAGTCGAATCCGTATCCCGTGCCCGGTGCGAAGAGCGAGAGGCCGGTACGCGCGGTCCAACGGAACAAGCGCGTGACTGCGCTTCCCGGTGTCGCACCGGCGACGGTCACGGTTCCCGCGAGCACCGACGCGTCGCGTGAGCCTGCGACGGCGACGCCACCCAGCAATCCGTCGGGGAGACGCGACGCAAGATGGGCCCAGCCCCCCGAAGCGGTCCAGCGCGCGGGGTAGGAGATGCCGCTCGATGTGACCCGGCACGACCCGAACAGCACGGCGCCGTCGTCGCTCAGTCCCGATGCCTGGCAGAGCGCACGGCCACCCGACCGGCTCGAGATCTCGTCGAGGGTGTCGTCGCTGCTGCCTGCGAGCTCGTCGGGCCCGATGCTCCAACGGCGGGTGGCCGTGCCGCCGAAGAGGAGATTCTCATGGACGACGGCCACGCGCGCGTCGCGCGAGAGGCGGACGCGGACGATCGACGCGACGCTCGACGAAGCCGGGAGCACTTGCTCTGCGTCGTCGTCGGTGCCGAACCGCCCGTCGGGACCGGCCTCGAGCCGTACGGCGGCGGCGCCGTCTCCCGGCAACGAGCGTGTGCCCAGGACCACGCGTCCATCCGCGCTCAACGACGCGGAAAGCATCGATGGCTGCTCGATGACTCCCCCCTCGCGCCACACGAGGGACCACTCCATCCAGAACGGGAACACCATCCAGCACCGGACGATGACCGCGTCCAGATCCTCGCTCGCCGCGATGGGGAAACATCCCGCGACGTCGGACGTCGGCAGCAGCGGCTGCATGCCATCCGCCGCCGTCCAGCGAAACGGCACCGAACCCAACGCGGAGACGCTCGTTCCGACGACGACGGCGCCGTCGCGGGAGGCGAACGACGCAAGGCTCTCGACCGCACCGCCCGGAAGGTCTCCGAGGCTCACCGCGCCCGTCTCCGCCGTCCAGCGGAACGCCTCCGGGCCCGAGATCCCGACGCCGTTGCCCACGACGACGCGGCCGTCGTCCGACACTGAAACGGGTCGTCCGTCGTCCGGGTCTCCCGGGAGCTCGGGCAGCAGCACCACCCGCGGCACCATCGGCTCGCTGGGAGGACGCGTGATCACGACCGACGCGCCCGAGACGCCCGCGCACCACGCGCCGAGCGCCGCAACCGCCGTCGCGACGATCCGCCGCGCTCGTCGCCTCACGGCAGCACCACGAGCCATGCCTGCGCCCTTCCCTCCGGATCGAGCCCGTTCCCCAGCAGACGCTTCCCGTCCGCCGACACGTCGACGACCTCTTCGAGCGACCAGCCGCCGAGGTCGACACCGCCGGCGGTCAGCGCGTCGTCGAGCCAGCGGCCGCCGTTCGCCGCGTCCCAGAGCCAGATGCGCGTCGCCGGGCCCAGGTGCGGCGCACGGGGCGGGCCCAGGCGCTCGTACATCGCGACCGCCGTGCTCGCGTCGGCCGAGAGGAGGCCGCCGCGCACCGGTCCCGCGACACCCGGGGAGGGCGAAGGCAGCGGCGCGGCGGACGTGGTCAGCGGGCCGACGTGGCGGAGCACGCCGTCGGACTGGAACAGCGCCGACCTGCCATCGGGGGTGAGGTCGAGCGCGACCGCTTGATCGATGCCCGCGTAGACCCAGGGGATGCGTCCTCGAGCCAGGCTCCAGACGAAGCCTTCGCGCTCGCTCGGCGTCACGCCCTCGAGTTCGCCCAGGGCCACGCTCGCGTCGGACGACAGGTCGATGAAGAGCTGGCGCCTGTCACCCGAGAACGTCGACAGCGCGCGCAGCGGAACGCCGAGGCCGCTCCACAGCAGCGCGCGCGATTCCGCCGTCGCACCGCCGATCGGCCTGCTGCACGTCATCCCGACGCTCGCGCCCGTCCGCGACACCGCCGACGCCACGCACCACCAGTCGTTGTGATCCGTCGGAAGCTGCAGCGGCACGACCCCCGTCTCGGCAGTCCAGCGGAAGGCCGGATCCTGCACGCCGCCGATGCAGTCGCCGACGATCGTCGAGCCGTCGCCCGAGAGGCGCGACGGGTAGCAGGACGTCGTCCCCGCGAAGCCCGGGCCGAGGCTCTCGACCGCGTCGGTCGCGGCGCGATGGAAGAAGGCGGTGCGCGCGACCCGGGACTCGAGGTCCCAGCGCGCGACGCCGAGGAGCGTCGCGCCGTCGTCGGAGAGAGTGACGTCCATGCCGCGTACGCCCGCCGGGCCCACGGGCGTCGTCCCGATCTCCTCGGTCCAGCGGAAGGCGCGATCGCCGTCTGTGCTGCGGCTCTTGCCGGCGGCGACGAGGCCGTCGTCCGAGAGCGCGTAGGCCGATGAGGTCCGCCAATCGCCCGGCAGCTCCTCCAGGTGGCGCCGGCCGCGGCCCGCCGTCCACAGGAAGAAGCCGTCGCCGCGGGGCCCGCGTTCGGCGCCCAGCACGTCGCCGCCGTCGGAGGAGACGACGATGCAGCGCTCGCACTCCTCGGTCTCGGGCGTCACCGTGGAGAAGACGGAGAGACCGCCGGCTGCGGTCCAGCGGAACGGCTTGAAGGCGAGATCCCACGGCGCGGGCCCGCGCTGCACCTCGAAGAAGCCGACGAGGGTGCGGCCGTCCGCCGACGCGCCGACCGCGTAGCCGCCCTGGCTGCCCAGCGGCGCCGCGCCCAGGCGCACCCAGCCCTTGGAGGCATCCCACCGCGCCGGGAAGATGGGACCGGTCGCGCCGGAGCAAGCGCCGAAGGGTGTGCGCCCGTTCGCGCTGATCCCGAGCGGCAGGCAGATGGCAGTCGTGCCGCGCCACAGGATCGAGCGGAAGGAGTCGTCGGCGGTGCCGGCGCGCCGGTCGGAACCCGCCGACCACAGGAATGCGTAGGGCTGGCCGCGACGCTCGCCGACGCCGACCGCCTTCCGGCCGTCGGCGGAGGCGGCGAGCGGGATCTCGGGATCGACGTCGAAGGCGCGATCGAGCACGACGTGTCGGTCGTCGGCGGTTCTGAAGACGCCGTCGGCGCCTGCTTCGAAACGCACCGCTTCGCGACGGTTCGCGACGAAGGGATTCTGGTCGTCGTTCTCGATCCAGCCGAAGAGGGTCCGCCCGTCGTCGCTCACCGTCTGGGCGCCCGAGCGCTTGCCGTACCCGGGGAAGCCTGCGGGCCAGGCGAAGCCGTTCGCCGCGGTCCAGACCCACGCGGTGGGGAACGGCTCCTCGTTGAAGGGAAGCTTCACCCGACACGTTCCCGCGACGGCGTCGCCACCCCGGCTGATCGCCGCGACCGCGCAGCCGTCGCCCGCGCCGAACGGGACGAGCGCTTGCATGCCCGTCGCTTCGGTCCACCGGAAGGGTTCGACACCGACCTCCGACGCGCTCACGCCCGCGACGGTGGAGCCGTCGGGTGTCGCCGCGCGAGCGACGCTGAAGAAGCCGCCGCCGGGCAGGTCGCCGAGCCCGACGGCGCCGGTCGCCGCCGTCCAGCGGAAGGCCTCGGGTCCGGCCGGGGAGACGCCGTTGCCGATCACGCTGCTGCCGTCGGTCGACACCGCGACCGGAGCGGAGCGGTCGCGATCTCCCGGCAGGTCGCCGAAGGGCAGGAATCGCGGAGCCACCGGCTCGGCGGAGACGGCGGACGCCGAGGCGAAAGAAAGGAGAAGAACGGTCAGGGCTCTGCGGCTGGGGCTGCGCAGCATGGGGCTCCAACGGATCGCGCGACGAGGAGCCTTATACCATGCGCGCTCGCGCGGTCGCTTCGGAAAGATCCCGCAGGGTGTAGAGCTGCTTCCGCATCATCACGAGGTCGCCCCACGGCAGCAGCGCGCCCAGCACGCGCGCCCAGAGCCCGTGCGACTGGGCGACGCGCAGCTTCACCAGCAAGCGCGTGCGCTCCGGATCGATCGGGCGCGCCCAGTAGGTGACGCGGATCGTGCCGAAGAGACGCTCGCCGCTCGAGTCGACGGGGGTCGAGAGCGTGAGGTGCTCCGGCGCCACGAAGTCCTCCAGCACGAAGATGCGCATGAACATCTGGCCGTGCTCGAGCGACTCGAGACCGGGCGTGAGCGAGCGCGGGCTGCGCCGGCCGAGGTTGTCGATCCAGTCGTAGCTGTAGGGCGCGACGCGGAGCTGACACAGCCAGCGGAACACGATCCGCGAGGGCGCGTGCACCGTGACGCCGCGGAAGTACTCGTCGAGGCGCGGATCGTCGGGCGGCACGTTCGGGCCGTCGCCGGGGAAGGGCTGCGTCCGCTCGTCTTCGGTGGTGCCCCAGGTCCATGCGATCGACATGCGTCCTCCGGCGGGCGTCTCCACGGTAGCGGCCGCGCCCGGCTCCACACCCGGGGTCTCGGCGGCGCGCGCGATCCGCGCTATCCGACCCATCGGGGGCGAGAAGGGACGGGAGGAGCGATGCAGCTCGGACGCGTGCGCGAGATCTGGCGACATCCGGTGAAGTCGATGCAGGGCGAGCGGATCGCGTCGAGCCCGGTCGGCGCGCTGGGCCTGCCCGGCGACCGCGCCTTCGCGGTCCGCGACGAGGTGCGCGGCGGGATCCGCGGCGCGAAGAAGATTCCCGGCCTGATGCGCTTCCGCGCGCGCTACCTGGAGGAGCCGAAGCCCGGCGTGCCGGCGCCGGCGCCGGAGATCACGCTGCCCGACGGCGCGACCCTGCGCGCCGACGCGCCCGACGCGGCGGCGCGCGTCAGCGCCGCCCTCGAGCACGCGGTCACGCTCTGGCCGCTCCGCCCCGCCTCCGACCGCGAGCATTATCGCCGCGGCGCGCCCGACCACGCCGACATGGTGAGCGAGCTGCGCGCGATCTTCGGCCGCGAGCCCGACGAGCCGCTGCCGAACCTCGGCGTCTTCCCGCCCGACGTGCTGGAGTTCGAGTCGCCGCCGGGGACGTACTTCGACGCCTTCCCGCTGCTCGTCGTCACCGACGCCACGCTGCGTCGGCTCGCCGAGCTCGCGCCGACCTCGCGGGTGGACGTGCGCCGCTTCCGTCCGAACCTCGTGCTCGAAACCGGCGGTGCGCCGGGCTTCGTCGAAGCCGGCTGGGAGGGCGCGCGGCTCCGCATCGGCAGCGTGCTCGTCGACGTGACCGTCGCCTGCCCGCGCTGCGTGATGATCACCCATGGCTTCGCCGACCTGCCGCGAGACCCGGGCCTCATGCGCACGGTCGTGCGCGAGGCCAACCAGTGCGTCGGCGTCTACGCGTCGGTGCGCGAGCCCGGCGTCGTGCGCGAGGGCGACACTGTGGAGCGTCTGGCGTAGACGGCCTCAGCGCTCGCGGTCGGGCGGGATCGAGTAGGTGACGGTCGCGTTCGCGACCAGCGCGTCGTCGCCGTCGTGCCCGTCCTTCGCCGAGCGAAGCCGCACCTCCACCACGGCCAGGCGCTTTCCGAGCTTCAGGATCCGTCCCTCTCCGACCACGTCGCGCTCCGCCGAGGGCTTGCGCAGGAAGTCGATCGAGAGGTGCGTCGTCACCGCGAGGGCCACCGGGCCGATGCGGGAGAGGATCGCGCCGTAGGCGGCCGCGTCTGCCACCGCCATCAGCACCGGCCCGGACACCGTGCCACCCGGGCGCAGCTCGGTGAAGCCGACACGCCGCCGCACGGTGACCGAGTCGTTGGTCACCGCGTCGATCTCGACCTGCGACTGCGGGAACTCCTCGGCGAAGAAACGGCGGAGCGCGGCGGTGTCGAGCCGGATCACGGCGCCGTCGCGCGCAGCCGCGCGACGGCGCCGCAGGTCTGCTCGAGGTCGAGCCGGTCCACGCCCTTCGAGCGGGCGGCGTACTCGCGCAGGCAGCGCTGCTGCTCCACGTCGAGGCGCGGCCGCGCGCTCTGCACGGCGCCGCGGCAGGTGCGGTCGTAGGTCACGTGCCGGTAGCCGGCCAGCTGCCCGTCGAGCAGCAGGTACCACGCCACGTCGTCGTTCGAGATCCAGGCGTCCGCGGTGGTGGCGGCGCAGGCCACCTGGGCGAGAACCAGGTAGCTGTGGAGCGCGCTCGAGCGGTACGCGCCCGACTCGATCGCCGCCACCGGAACCTCCGCCCAACGCGCGCCCGTGACGTTCAGCACTCGCACCGCCTGCAGCGTCGTCCGCTCCGTCGACCCGGGCGGCGCGTCGAGCGCGGCGAGCGTCTCCTCGAGGTCGGCCTGCGCGTTCGGGAAGGCGCTCGCGCTCCAGCCCGGATGCGCCGCCCGGTAGGCGTCGTGATGCCCGCCCGCGCAGGCGGTGGCGGCGGCGACGAGCAGCGCGAGCGAGGCGACGCGGGCTCGCGTCACTCGAGCCCGAGCCAGACGCGCGCCGTGGCGGCGTCGGGGAAGATCGCGATCGACTCGTCGGGCTGCTCGTCGCGCAGGGTCTGGAACATGCGCGCCAGACCGAAGCCAGAGACGTCTCGCACCACCAGGGCGCGCTTCGATCCCTTGCCGAGGGCGGGCGCGGCCGCGAGCGCGCGGACGCCGCGCCCCGTGACCTGGTTCTCGGTCGCGTCGCTGAAGTCGAAGAGCTGACGGAGCCAGGGCTGGAACGCCGGATCGCCCCGCAAGCGCTCCTTGTGCGCGAGCAGGTCCATGTCGGTCACGACGCCGGTGGCCGTGCTGAGCACGACGCCGCGCGCGGTGTCGATGCGGTAGGAGACCGGCACCCGTCGCGCTCCCGTCCCATCAACCCTGCGAACCCCACGGACTCTCCCGATTCTCGGGCCGCGACGGGTCCCGATGCAACCGTTGCGTACCGGAAGTCGTGCGTGACTCTGCGTCAGCGCCCGCAGCGCGGGGCGTTCACGCGCAGCAGATCCTCGAGGACTCCCAGATACTGCTCGTCGCTCACCCGATCGGCGCGGGCCAGCGCCTCGGCCTCCTCGGCGGCGACGGGATCGCCCTCGCCGTTCCAGGCCCGCGCGCCGACCAGGACGCCCTGCACGTAGATGTACTCGGCGCGGGGGCGGCCGTCGTCGTACCAGTAGCGGCTTGCGCCGTCCCAGATGCCGCCGTCCACCTCCGCTTCGAGGCGGCGGCGCTCCGGGCCCGCGAGCTTCGGCTCGGGCTGGTACCAGATGCGGATCACGCCGTCGCGCCGGCCGCCCACGTACGGGATCTCGGCCAGGCGTGCGCCGCCTTGCGTCTGGAAGCGGAACACGCCTTCGCGCGCTCCGGCGACGTAGCCGCCCTCGACCACGACGTCGTCGGCGTGCAGCACGTAGGCGCCCTCGGGCATGCCATGCCGGCAGGCGCTCTCGACCTTCGGTCCGAAGAGCGCGCACGAGAGACCCGCGCCGGCGACGACGGCGGCCATCAGCGCCGGCAGTGTCCGCGGGGCTCGCAGCGGGCGCGCCATCGCGCTCCTCCTCGGGGCCGGCCCACGCTACCAGAGACCGTCCGTCTCCGTCGCAGGCGTCGCAGACCCCGCCGGCGGCTGCCGCCGCACCCGGGACCGCGTACCCTGCTTCCCCATGTCCACCGCCCCTTCCGCTCCTCCGGCCGCCGGGTCCGGCGCCCGGCCCGATCGCCCGGCGGGCGAGGTCCGGCCGATCCACCGGCTCCTGGTCGCGAACCGCGGCGAGATCGCGATCCGCGTCTTCCGCGCCTGCAGCGAGCTCGGCATCCGCGCGATCGGCATCTACGCCCACGAGGACCGCTTCTCGCTGCACCGCTTCAAGGCCGACGAGGCCTACCAGGTAGGCGAGCTCGGCGAGCCCGTGAAGAGCTACCTCGACATCCCGCGCATCCTCGAGGTCGCGCGCCGCGCGGAGGTGGACGCGATCCACCCCGGCTACGGCTTCCTGTCCGAGCGCGCCGACTTCGCCCGGGCGGTGAGGGCCGCGGGGATGATCTTCATCGGGCCCACGCCCGAGACCCTCGAACGGGTGGGCGACAAGGTGGCCGCACGGAACGCCGCGGCGGGCTTGCCGCTGATCCCGGGCACGGAGCCCCTGCCCGACTACGAGTCGGCCCTGCGCGCGGCGCGCGAGATCGGCTTCCCGGTGATGGTGAAGGCCGCGGGCGGCGGCGGCGGGCGCGGCATCCGCGTCGCGCGCGACGAGAGCGAGCTCGCGGTGAGCTACGAGACCGCGCGCCGCGAGGCGGCGAGCGCCTTCGGCGACGACTCGGTCTACCTCGAGAAGCAGGTCGTACGCCCGAAGCACGTCGAGGTGCAGATCCTGGCCGACGGCCGCGGCGAGGTCATCCATCTCTACGAGCGCGAATGCTCGATCCAGCGCCGACACCAGAAGGTGATGGAGATCGCGCCCGCCCCGAACCTCGATCCCGCGCTGCGCGAGCGCCTCTGCGCCGACGCCGTGCGCTTCGCGCGGGGCGTCGGCTACCGCAACGCCGGCACGGTCGAGTTCCTGGTCGCCGGCGGGCAGCACTTCTTCATCGAGATGAACCCGCGGATCCAGGTCGAGCACACGGTCACCGAGGAGGTGACGGGCATCGACCTGGTGCAGTCGCAGATCCGCATCGCGCGCGGCGAGAGTCTCGAAGAGATCGGGATCCGCCAGCACGAGATCGCGACGCGGGGCTTCGCGATCCAGTGCCGGATCACGACCGAGAACCCCGAGAACCGCTTCCTGCCCGACTACGGCCAGCTGAACGGCTACCGCTCGCCCGGCGGCCTGGGCGTGCGCCTCGACGCGGGCAGCGCGTTCCAGGGCGCGCTGATCACGCCCTTCTACGACTCGCTGCTGGTGAAGCTCACGACGCGCGGGCGTTCGCTGCGCGAGGCGGCGGCGCGCTCGATCCGCGCGCTCGGCGAGTTCCGCGTGCGCGGCGTCGAGACCAACATCGGCTTCCTCGAGAACGTGCTGCGGAACGAGACGTTCCTCGCGGGCGAGGCCACGACCAGCTTCATCGACGAGCACCCCGAGCTGCTGCACATGCCGGCCCGGCGCGGCGGCGGCTCGCGCCTGCTCCAGTACATCTCCGAGGTCACGGTGAACGGGCGGCCGGGCGTGTCGCAGCGGCATCCCGGCCTCGAGGAGAGCCACCCCCTCGCCCCGTCGTACGACCTCGACGTGCCGCCGCCCCCCGGCACGAAGCAGATCCTCGATCGGCTGGGCCCCGAGGGCTTCGTCGACTGGGTGCGGAGCGAGGAGCGCCTGCTCGTCACGGACACGACCTTCCGCGACGCGCACCAGTCTCTGATCGCGACGCGCATGCGCACCTGGGACATGCTGCGCGTCGCGCCCGCGATCGCGCGCCTCGCCCCCGAGCTCTTCTCGCTCGAGATGTGGGGCGGCGCGACCTTCGACGTGGCCTACCGCTTCCTCGACGAGGATCCCTGGGACCGCCTGGTGCGCCTGCGCGAGGCGATCCCGAACGTGCTGTTCCAGATGCTGCTGCGCGGCGCGAACGCCGTCGGCTACACGACCTATCCCGACAACGTGGTGCGCCGCTTCGTGGAAGAGGCCGCGGGCTGCGGCATCGACCTGTTCCGGATCTTCGACTCGCTGAACTGGATCGACCAGATGACGGTGGCGATCGAGGCCGTGCGCGACGCCGGCAAGATCGCGGAGGCCGCGATCTGCTACACGGGCGACCTGCTCGAGCCCGGCCGCGACCGCTACACGCTCGACTACTACGTGAAGCTCGCGAAGGAGCTGGTCGAGCGCGGCGCGCACGTGATCGCGATCAAGGACATGGCGGGGCTGCTCCGGCCCTACGCCGCCGAGAAGCTGGTGCGTGCGCTGAAGGACGAGATCGGCGTGCCGATCCACCTCCACACCCACGACACCTCGGGCATCCAGGCCGCCACGCTGATCAAGGCCTCGGAGGTCGGCGTCGACGTCGTGGACTGCGCCTTCGGGCCGTTCTCGGGCTCGACCAGCCAGCCGAACCTCGAGAGCGTGGTCGCGATGATGCAGAACACGAAGCGGCCCACCGGGCTCGACCTCGACAAGCTGCTCGAGTTCGGGAGCTACTGGCAGGCCGTGCGCCAGAGCTACGACGTCTTCGACGGCGCGCCGAAGACCAGCAGCGCCGACGTCTACGTGCACGAGATCCCGGGCGGCCAGTACACGAACCTGCGCGAGCAGGCGATCGCGCTCGGCCTCGGCGACCGCTGGCGCGAGGTCACGCGCATGTACCGCACCGTGAACGACATGTTCGGCGACATCGTGAAGGTGACGCCGAGCTCGAAGATCGTGGGCGACATGGCGCTCTACATGGTGTCGAACGGGCTCTCGGCCGAGGACGTGCTGAAGAAGGGCGACGAGCTCTCGTTCCCCGAGAGCGTGGTCGAGTTCTTCCAGGGGAAGATCGGCGTGCCGAGCTACGGGTTCCCCGAGCCGCTGCGGAGCCTCGTGCTGAAGGGCCGGCCCATGGTGCAGGGCCGGCCGGGCGAGGATCTCCCCGACGTCGACTTCGACGCGAAGAGCGAGGAGCTCGAGAAGAAGCTCGGCCGCACGCCCGCCGTGACCGAGGTGCTGGCCTACGTCCTCTACCCCAAGGTCTTCCTCGACTACGTGTCGCAGCACGAGAAGCACGGCGACGTGTCGGTGCTGCCGACCAGCACGTTCCTCCACGGCATGACGCCCGGCGAGGAGATCCACGTGCACCTCGGGCAGGGGCGCACGGTCGTGATCCGCCTGGTCGCGGTGTCGGAGCCCGACGCCGAGGGCCGGCGCGGCGTCTTCCTCGAGATGAACGGCCAGCCGCGACGCCTCTTCGTCCAGGACAAGAGCCTCGGCATCGTGAAGCGCGAGAACCCGAAGGCGAACCCCGACGACTCGACGCAGATCGGCGCACCGCTGCCGGGCCTGGTCGTGAACTTCCTGCGCAAGGAAGGCGAGCGCGTGACGCGGGGCGAGCGCCTCGCCGTGATCGAGGCCATGAAGATGGAGACGAACGTCGACGCCCCGATGGACGCGACGATCGAGAAGATCGCCCTCGCCCCCGGCGCGCGCGTCGAGGCCGGCGACCTGCTGATCGTGCTGAAGCCCGCGGCGGCGTGACGGGAGGAGGCGCCGCCTAGGGCATCGCCGCCTCGGCCGGCGCGGGCAGGAACAGCGCCGGATCCACCCAGCTGCGGTTCAGCGACACCCCGAAGTGAAGGTGTGCCCCGGTCGCACGTCCGGTCGCCCCGACGGCGCCGAGCCGGTCGCCCGCTGCGAGCGCCTGGCCCGGCTCCACCGCCACCTCGGACAGGTGGCAGAAGAGCGTGAGCATCCCCTGCCCGTGGTCCACGATCACGGTGCTGCCGTTGAAGAAGTAGTCGCCGACGTCGACCACCCGGCCGGCCGCGGGCGTGCGGATCGGCGTGCCGGAAGCGGCCGCGATGTCCATCCCGGTGTGCGGGTTCCGGGCCTGGTCGTTGAAGAAGCGGCGCAGGCCGAAGCTGCTCGAGCGCGGGCCCGGGACGGGCGCCTCGAGCCGCAGCGTGCCCGGGGCCTCGGGCGAGAAGGTGGCGAGGGCGGCGCCGATCTTCTTCTGCTCGCGTTTCACCCGCGCGAGATCCTTGGCCGAGAGGTCCACCTGCTTCGGCGAGACCCGGAGACGCTGCTCGGCGTAGCGCTTGGGCCCGATCTCGATCGCGATCTCGCGGGGCGGGCCGTCCGCCGGCGCGACGCGAACGGTCGCCGTGCCGGGGCTCTGCGCGAGCGGGATGCCGACCACGGCGAAGAGCGCGTCCCCGCGCAGCGCGACCAGCACGCGGCGCCCGCCGAAGGTCACCTTCGGCACGGGCCCCGCGGCGGGCGCGTCGAGGGGCACCAGGGCGACACCGCCGGGCACGCGGCTCTCGTCGGGCAGCTCGACCGCGCGCGCCGGCATGGCCAGCGCGAGCAGCACGAGCAGCGCGAAGATCCGTCTCATGAGCGCACCCCGGCGCGGAACTCCGTCCGCGAGCGCGCCGATCGTGGCATCCTCGCCGGCGTCCATCCAGCCGAGCGCCGGGAGCGCATGCACCGGCTCGCTTTGCGCCGGGTAGGACCTCGAGAGGAGGCTCCATGGCTCGCACTTCGCACGCGCTCGGCTTCGCCCTCGCCGCCATTCTCGTCTACGGCGGCGCCGTCGGCTGCAACACCGCCGCGATGCTCCATCCGCCGATCGTGTACTCGAACCTGCCGCCCGCGGATGACCGCCAGCTCATCTTGGAGACGCTCGCGCGCTTCGAATGGCGGGTCGAGTCGGAAGAGCCCGGCGCGATCGTCGCGCGCTACGACAAAGGGCGGCACATCGCGCGCGTCCGGCTGAGCTACGGGAATGGCGGCATCCACATCGGCTACGTCGACAGCCAGGACCTGAGCTGCGTGCCGTCCGAGGTGGCCGGCTGCAGCTCGATCAACAAGGCGTACAACCGCTGGGTGAACAACCTCTACCGGGAGATCGACGTCCGGGTCGCAGCCAGGCGCTGACGCGCCCCTTCGGCGCGCATGCGGCTCACGTAGGCGAGGCAGCGGCGCCCCATCTCGGTGTTCTCGGCGGGGAAGAAGCGCGCGATCACGCGATCGATCGCGCGCTCGGTGTAGTTGCGGAACCAGAGCTTCCGCACCAGGAACTCGCCGGCGAAGAGCGCTCCGACCACGAGCCAGCAGCCCCAGGAGGCGAAGCGCAGCCAGGCGGCCTGGTCGCCGGTGAGCGCGAAGAAGGCGAAGCCGGCGGCGATGCCGAAGAAGACGACGGCGTAGACGCCCGTCAGACGGCGGCAGTAGGGCGCGATGAAGTCCGGCGCGAGCGGGTCGGCGAGGCGCGCGAAGCGCTCGGCCAGGGTCTCGCGGTCGCGCAGGCTTTGCGCGAAGGCGAAGGCCATCCAGCCCCAGATCACGGCGGGCAGGAGCTCCCACGCGAGACGGCTCCCGCTCGCGGGCGCGGCGAGCACGATCGCCACCAGCGCCACGCGCTGCCCGGGGCTCGGCCCGAGCTTCGCCACCTCGCGGAAGAGATTCCTCATGACGCGGCGCCGGTCTCCCGGGGCGAGCTCTCGTCGTCGCCGAGCGGGAAGTCCCGGTCGGCGAAGAAGCCCGTGAGCGGGATCGGCGCCCGGTCGCGCGAGCGGCCCTCGAGCAGGTCGAGCCCCCGCGCGCGCGCGCGATTGAAGGTCTGCTGCTGGCGCTTCAGCACCTCGCGCCGCGAGCGGGGCAGGCCGACGTCGCGCATCAGGTCCGCGATCGGCTCGACCGAGTCGTAGAAGACGCCGAGATTCGCGCGGTAGTACTCGCCGCGCGCGCGCAGCGCCTGCTCGGCGGCCCGGAAGAGCGCGGCGAAGTTCCCCAGCGCCTGCAGCAGGAGCGGCTGCAAGCGGAGCTGCTCGCGCAGGAACTCGGGATCGAGATGCCGGTTCTGCAGCACCGGCGTGACCCAGAGGTTGTAGTAGCTCGGCAGATCGAGGTTCCACTTGAGCTGCATCAGCTCGTAGCTGCCGAGCACGCCGTAGAGGCCGCGGTAGAGCCGCATCACCGCTTCGTGTCGGAACAGCAGGAAGCGATCGTAGAGGCGCGCGCGCTCGGCCATGCTCTCGGGCGCCTCACCGTCAGCGTCGCGGCGTACGAGGTCGGCCGCGAGGTCGTTCGTGAGGCAGATCAGGTCGATGCCCGGGCTGTAGAGCGGGTCCTGCGCCGCCGCGGCCTCGCCCACCACGGCCCAGCGGTCCATCGAGAGGAACTGCTTCGTTCCGTAGGCGATCTGCGTGTAGCGGCCCTCGTCGATCTGCTTCGCGGGCGCGAGCAGCGAGGCCACCGCGCGGTGGCTCTCGAGGAAGCTGCGCAGCCCGCCGTGCTGGCGCAGCAGCGCGTCGAGCTGCGTCCGCTCGCCGGTGACGCCGACGCTCGTCACGTCGTTGCGCAGCGGGATGAACCAGATCCAGTAGCCCGGGTAGCAGAAGTGGTTGGTCGAGAGTCCGCGGTTCGTGTAGCGCACACGCTCGCGCCAGGCGGGGGAGCCCATGACGTCGATGTCCGCCACACCCTCGAAGCGCCCCCAGGCCGAGCCCATGAAGTGGCTCGCTTCCGGGACGCGAAGCCCGAGCCGCTTCGCGAGCAGGCTCGTGCGCCCCGAGGCGTCGAGCAGCCAGCGCGCTTCGACCCGCCGGCGCGTCGAGCCCTCGACCGACACGAAGCGGTGCGGCTCGCCGCCCTCGCCCAGCTCGACGCGCTCGACCTTGGCGCCGACGCGGGTTTCGACCCCGCTCTCGGCGTTCATCCGGAGCAGGTCGGCCTCGAAGCGCGCGCGGTCGATCTGGAACGTCGGATGGAACGGCATCGCGACCGTCCCCATCTCGCTCATGGTCTCGAGCTCGGCATCGTGCTCGGGCGTGTCGAAGAAGTAGCGGAGGCCGTTCTTCGGCAGATGCTCGTGGTACATGTAGCGGCTGAGCTCGAGGCGCCGGACGAAGTGGGCCCCGGAGATCTCGACGGAGGACTCTCCGACCTTGTAGCCGCGCTCGGTGGACCGCTCGAAGAGCCCGATGCGGAGCGAGGGCCGGGTGAGGACGAGCTGCCGGGCCAGCATGTTGCCGGCGATGCCCCCACCCAGGATCGCGACGTCGAGCTTCACGCTGTCCTCCCCGGGGGCCTACGATAACGTCGGCCAGTCCCCCGGGAAACGAGAGCAGGAGACGACCCCGCGATGCCTCCGACGCGCGACCCGTCGCGCCCCGATGCCCGCTCGCCCGCCGCCCGCCCGCCGCGCCCGCCCCGGCTGGCGCGCCTCGCGGCGCTCGGGATCGAGACCGCCATCGGGAGCGGCCCGGCCGAGACCTGGCCCCGCCTGCTCGCGGGCGACCGGTCGGGCTTCGTGCGCCGCGACGACCTCGTGCCCGGCCGCTCCCTGCTCGTGGCCGAGGTCGCGCGCCCGCTGCCGCGCGTCCCCGCCGCCCTCGCCCGCTACGACTGTCGCAACAACGCGCTCTCCCTCGCGGCCTTCGAGCCGATCGAGACCGCGGTGCGCGACGCGGTGCGCGCCGCCGGCCCGGGCCGCGTGGGCGTGGTGATGGGCACGAGCACCTCCGGCGCCTCGGACACCGAGCGCGCCCTGCGCGTGCGGCGCGAGACGGGCGTGCTCCCCGCCTGGTTCCACTACGAGCAGCTCGAGCTGGGCGGCGTCGCGGGCTTCCTGGCGGATCTCGTCGGCGCGCGCGGGCCGGTGTCCGCGATCTCGACCGCGTGCAGCTCCGGCGCCCGGGCGCTCGCGACGGCGCGCTCGCTGCTCGCGCTCGGGCTCTGCGACGTGGTGCTCGCGGGCGCCACCGACACGCTCTGCGGTCTCACGACCAACGGCTTCTCCTCGCTGCACGCGATCTCCGACGAGCTTCCGAACCCCTTCAGCGCGAATCGCAAGGGGCTCGTGCTCGGCGAGGGCTCGGCGCTCTTCCTGGTGACGCGCGAGAGTGGCGGCATCCAGCTCACCGGCGTGGGCGAGTGCGGCGAGGCGCACCACATGTCGGCGCCCGACCCCGACGGCGCCGGCGCGGAGCACGCGATGCGCGAGGCCCTGGCCGACGCCCGCCTCGCGCCCGCCGAAATCGCCTACGTGAATCTCCACGGCACCGGTACGCCGCTGAACGACGCCATGGAGAGCCTGGCCGTGTCGCGCGTCTTCGGCCCTGGGACGCCCGTGAGCTCGACCAAGGCGCTGGTCGGACACACGCTCGGCGCAGCCGGCGCGATCGAGGCCGCATTCTGCTGGATGGTGCTCGAGCGCGCGCGCGGCGGCGCGCTGCAGCCGATCCCGCACGTCTTCGACGGCGTGCGCGACCCCGAGCTCGCGCCCCTGAACCTGATCGAGAAGCCCGATCCCGTAGCCATCGGCGGGGTCGCGAACGTGCTCACGAACTCCTTCGGCTTCGGCGGCAACGACTGCACGCTGGTGCTGTCGCGAGCGCTCTCGTGCTGAGCCTGCGGCTGCGCGCGCTCGCGGCCTGGGCGCCGGGCCTCGACGGCGAGGGCGCCTGGCGCGACTGGTCGCGCGCGCCGCGCGCCCTCGGCACCGACGGCACGCCCGACGCGCGCTTCCTGCCGCCGCTCCTGCGCCGCCGCTGCACGCCGCTCTCGAAGGCGATGCTCCATGTCGCGTACGCGGCCTGCCCCGAAGAAGAGCGCAGCGCCGTGCGCACGGTCTTCGCCTCGCGACACGGCGAGATCCGCGAGTCGTTCCCGCTCTTCGAGCTCGTGGTCTCGGGCCAGCCGCTCTCGCCGACGCGCTTCACGCACACCGTCCACAACGCCCAGGCCGCGCTGTTCTCGATCGCCGCGGGCAACCGCTGCGCGTCGAGCGCGATCGCCGGCGAGCACGACACCTTCGGCGCGGGGATCATCGAGAGCCTCTGCCATCTCGAGCGCGAGCCCGAGCGCCCGACCCTGCTCGTGCTGGGCGAGGCGCCGGTGGCCGACTTCGTGCACGGCCTCACGGGCGAGCCGCCCTGGAGCTTCGCGCTGGCGCTGCTGCTCGCGGCGGACGGCGAGGGCCCGGGCTTCGACTACGAGCTCCTGCCCCGCGACGAGCGCGAGCCTGCCGGGCCCGCGGCCGCGGAGCCGCTCTGGCCGCAGGCCCTCGACTTCGTGCGCTGGTGGTACGGCGGCGCGCCGCGCCTCGAGCTCGAAGCCAGGCGCTCGCGCCACCGCTTCACGCGCCTCGCCGCCTGAGCGGGCTCAGCCTTCGCGCCAGCGCCCGATCACCAGGCTCGTGTCGATCCCGCCGAAGCCGAAGTTGTTGCTGACCGCGAGCTCGATCTGGGCGGCGCGCGGCGCGCCCATCACGTGGTCGAGGGGCGCGCAGCGCGGGTCGGGGTCCGTGAGGTTCGCGGTCGGCGGCAGCCATCCCTCGTTCATGGCGCCGATCGTGACCCACGCCTCGAGCGCCCCACAGGCCCCGAGCGTGTGGCCGAGATGCCCCTTCTGCGTGCTCACCGGGATGTCGGCGCCGAAGACGGCGTTCGTCGCCAGGCTCTCCGCCACGTCGCCGACGTCGGTCGCCGTGGCGTGGGCGTTCACGTAGCCGACGTCTCGCGCGGTCACGCCGGCATCGGCGAGGGCGATCTCCATGGCGCGCTGCATGCCGGCGGCGGCGGGCTCCGTGAGATGCGCGCCGTCGCAGCAGCTCCCGTAGCCGAGGATCTCGGCAAGGATCCGCGCGCCGCGGGCCCGCGCGTGCTCGAGGTCCTCGAGCACCAAGGCCGCCGCGCCCTCGCCGATCACGAGGCCGTCGCGCGCGCGATCGAAGGGGCGCGGCGTCCGCTCCGGCTCGTCGTTCCGGGTCGAGGTCGCGAGCAGGCCGTCGAAGATCGCGGCGTTGATCTCGTGCAGCTCCTCCGCGCCGCCGACCAGCATCAGCGGCTGCCGCCCGATGCGGATCGCGTCGAGGCCGGCACCGATCGCCTGGCTCGCGGAGGCGCAGGCGCTGCACGTCGGCAGCACGAAGCCGCGGATGCCGAAGAGCTGCGCGAGATTCGCGGCGCAGGTGTGGCTCATGAACTGGAGGTAGCCGAGGGGCGAGACGCCCTTCGTGCTGCGGTCGATGCCGAAGGCCCGCGCGTAGTCGACGAGCGGCGGCGGGCTGCCGTCGGCAGAGCCGAACGAGAGCCCGAGCGTGCCGTCCGAGACGAGGGGCGAGCCCGCGAGGCCGGCGTCGGCGAGGGCGCGCTCGCTCGCGACGGCCGCGAGCCGCGCCACGCGGCCCATGGCGCGGAGCTTCTTGCGCGGATGCGCCGAGAGATCGAGCGGCGTCGTGACGGGCGCGCCGAGCCGCGTGCGCAGACCTTCGATGTCGCCCCAGGCGTCGATCCTTCGAACGCCGGTGCGGCCGCTCTGCAGCGCCGCCGCGACGGTCGGCCAGTCGTCGCCGATCGCGCAGACGCCGGCCATGCCCGTCACCACGACGCGTCGGCGCGCGGTGGCCGGCACGGCGCTCACGCTCCGCCGGTAGCGCCGGAGGCGGAGCTCGCAGGGACGACGGCGTCGCGCGGGATGAAGACGCCGAGGCTCGCCTCGGCGACGAGCGCGCCCTCCGGGGTCTCGACCCGACACGCGAAGGCGTGGAGGCCGCCGGTCGCGCGCTGAAGCGCTGCGTGCACCCGCAGCGGGCCCTCGGGCAGGCGCGCCACGAGGAAGCGGCTGCTCCGGCTCCCGACCAGGAAGCCGATCTCGAGACGCTCGCCCCGCGCCCGGGCGGCGAGGGCGCCGTGCACGCCCGCACACTGCGCCATCCATTCGAGGGACACCCAGGCCGGGACGCCGCCGTCCGGGCGGCGGAAGAGCTGCGAGCGGTCGATCTGCGTCTCGCAGGCCGTGCCGCCTTCGCCGTGGGACAGCACGCGCTCGAGCAGGCGCATGCCGCCCGCGTGGGGCAGGAGCTCGGCGATCGCCGGGAAGGCGCTCATCCTGCGTCGGGGCGCGCGCCCCAGAACGGATAGAAGTTGAACCACTGGAGGGGGGCCTCGAGGCAGACGGCCTCGAGCTCGCGCGCGAATGCGACCGCCATCTCCTCGGCGCGCTTCGCGCGCTCGCTCCGCGGAACCGGGCCCGACACCGTCAAGGGACGAACGCGCGTCTGGTATCGCGCAGGGCCGACGCGCACGCACACGGCGAAGAGCAGCGGGCAGCCGAGCACGGTCTGGAGCAGGAACGGCGCGATCGGGAAGCGCGCCGTGCGGCCGAGGAACGGCACCGCGATCGTGCGCTCGCGCGCCGAGTCCCAGACCCGATCGGCAGAGATCCCCACGAACTCTTCGCGCTCGATGCACTTCTTGATCTCGAAGGCCGAGCGCACCGAAGCCGGGTCGAACTCGATCACGCGCAGCCGCGAGCGCGGATCGAGCTGCTCGAAGAACGCGTTGATGCGAGCCGCGTGCCGCGTGAACATCAGCACGTTCACGGTCGGCCCCGCGCGGCTCGAGAGCTCGCGCATCATGTCGAGGCTCCCGAAATGCGCGCCGAGCAGCAGTCCGCCGCGGCGCTCTTCCGCCGCGCGCCGGAGGTCGTCGGCGCCCACGCGATCGATCGTGATGCGATCGCCGGCGCCGCTCCAGACCGTGAAGCGATCGAGGATCTGGTGCGCGAACTCGAGCAGGTGCGCGAACACCATCCGCAGCGAGGGCTCGCTGCCGAGGGCGCGGCGTCCAGCCGGCGTCGCGGCGACGGCGCGCAGGTAGTCGAGGGACGCCTCGCGCTCGGCCCGCCCCGTGACGAAGAAGTAGGCGACGATCGGGTAGAGCAGGAGCTGGCAGACGCGATGCCCGAAGCTCCGGTACGCGAAGCGGATGAGCTGTAGGGCGAAGAACGACCCGCGCTCCTTGGCCGACCAGGTGTTGGTGCGGGCGGGCCGGCTCACGGACGCGCGGCCTCCGCCGCCGCGAGCAGGCGCGGCGCGCGCACGAGCATGCCGAGGCCGAGGCGCACCCACAGCCAGGCGAGCCGCAGGTCGTCCCACAGCACGTCGAAGTGCGAGATCCCGTTCGCCGGATAGCGCACGCGCGTGTCGAGGTGCGCCACCGGGACGCCTTCCCAGAACAGGCGGACGGCGAGCTCGGGCTCGAAGTCCATGTGGTCGCCCGTCCGGACGCGCTCGAGCAGCGGCAAGGTCGGCGCGAGCGGGACGCCGCGGAAGCCGCAGAGCGGGTCGCCCACGCGCTTCGACAGCGTCGCCAGCGCGACGAAGAAGACCGAGAGCTTCCGCCCGTGGAGGCGCGTCCAGGGGACGGAGGAGTCGAAGACCGGCTGGCCGAGCACGAGCGCCTCGGGCGCCGCGCGCATCGCCGCGAGGAAGCGCGGCACGTCCCCGGCGTCGTGCTGCGTGTCGGCGTCCATCTGGATCACGTGCGTGAAGCCCCGTGCCGCGGCGTGCAGGTAGCCCTGCTTCAGGGCGAAGCCCTTGCCGCGGTTCGGCGTGTGGCCCTCGACCTCGACCCAGTCGTGGCGCTTCTTGATCTCCTCGAGGGCGCGCTTCGTCTCGGGCCCGCTGCCGTCGTTCACGATCAGGAGCGGGACGCCGTGCGGCGCGAGCGAATCGACCACGGCGCCGATCGTCGCGGCATGGTCGTAGATCGGGATCACGAGACACGGCCTCACGTCGCAGCTCCTGCCGCGTCCGCGAGGCGCGCCCGGCCCGTGGCCACGCGGCGCTCGCCCGCGCGGTAGGCGATCTCGATCACGCCCACGGCGCGATCGAGCGTGAGCTCGAGCAGGAGCTCGTCGCCCGGGCGCACCTGCTCGTGGAACTTCAGGCGCTCGATCCCCGCCAGCACCGGCTCGCGCCCGAGCAGCGTCTCCGCCGCGTCGAGGGCGAAGCGGAGCAGCGCGACGCCCGGCACCACGGGATGGCCCGGGAAGTGCCCGTCGAAGAAGACGAGCTCTTCGGGGACGCGCAGCCGGCGCTCGATGCGATCGCCCTCGCGGCGCTCCGACACCAGCTCGGGCTCGCTCGCGGGCTCGAGCTCCGCCTCCGCGAAGAGCGCCTGGAGCGCGCTCGCCGTGGTCTTGCCGCGATCGTCGGCGGGCAGCTCGCGCACGAAACGGAAGGCGCGCGGCAGGAGCACGCGGTCGAACTCGCCGGCGAGGCGCTGCTGCAGGGCCGACACCACCGCGCGCCGGCCCTCGCGCTCGAGCGCCGCCGCGCCCTCGGCGCTCGCGACCACCGCCACCGCGACGCGCATCTCGCCGCCGCGCGCGACGAGCCCGCCCCGCGCGTCGTCCACGTAGGGATGCGCGCGCAGCCGGGCCTCGAGCTCGGGCAGGGCGAGGCGCTTCTCGCCCACCTTCACCACGCGATCGCTGCGGCCCTCGAGCTGGAAGCCGCCGCCGGGAGCGGGCGCGATCGCGTCGCCGGTCAGGAGCTCGGCGTCGCCGGCGCCGTCCTCCGCGCCGCCGGAGACGAAGGGCGAGCGCACCAGCGCGCGACCGGTCGCGGCATCGCGCGTCACGGTCACGCCGGGCATCGGCGTCCAGGCGGGCGCCTCGCCCGCGTCGCGGCGTACGCGACGCGCCACGCCGCCGGTCTCGGTCGAGCCGTAGATCTCGGTCACGCCGCCGCCGAGGGCGCGGGTCACGAGCTCGGCGGTCTCGCCGTCGAGGGCGCCGCCCGAGGAGAAGACCGCGCGACAGGCCGGGCGCAGCGACGCGAGACCGTCGTGCCGCGCGAGGCGCTTCAGGTGCGCCGGCGTCGACACCAGCACGAAGGCGTCCTCGCTTGCGGCGCGGGCCACGAGCTCGGCCGGCTGGAGCCAGGTCTCGGCGTCGAGGGGGCGCGCGCCGACGAGCGGCCAGAGCACGCGGAAGAGCAGGCCGTAGAGGTGGAGCGGCGACGCGGTGCCGAGCACGACGGCGCCATCGAGGCCGGGGCCGAGCGTCGCCTCGAGACACGCGACCTCGTCGTCGAGATGGCGCAGGCGCTTCACGACGGGCTTCTCGTCGCCGCTCGTGCCGGAGGTGAAGAGCTCGCAGACGAAGGCGTCGGGGTCGAGGGCCGGCGCCTCGCGCCAGAAGGCGAGGGCCTCGGACTCGTCCGGCAGCTCCGACTCGGGCCCGAGCGGCGCGCGCGCGCCGCTCGCGAGCAGCGCGGGTCGATCCGAGAGCGCGCCGGCGACGCCGGGCGCGAGGCGCGTCAGCGTACCGGGCTCGCCGTTCGGCGGCAGCACCGCGACACAGCCCTGACGCCAGAGCGCGAGCAGCGCGACGGCGAGGGCGTAGGCGTCGTCGACCACGACCAGATGTCGCGCGCCGGCCGAGCCCGCGAGGCGGCGGGCGAGCTGTGCGGCGTCGCGGGCGAACCGGGCGGCGGAGATCCCGCGGCGCGCGCCGGCGACGCCTCGGAGCGCGACGACACGCTCCGGCGACGCGAAGAGCGATGCGGAAGCGGCGAGGCGGTGCGCGCCAGGGCGCGCGGGGGCGGCGGGCGCGCGCATCGCCGGCTCAGGCGCTCGTCGGCGCGAGGATCCCCCGCACCAGTCCGATCACGTCCTGCACCGTGCGGACCTCGCGCAGGCGCTCCTCCTTCAGCACCACGCCGGTCTCGCGCTCGAGGCGCGCGGCCAGGGCGACGGCGTCGATGCTGTCGAGGTCGAGGTCGTCGCCGAGGCGCGCGGCGGGGATCACGAGGTCGGGCTCGATCTCGAACTCGTCCTCGAACACCTGGCGGAGCAGCGCCAGGACCTCGGCCTCGCTCATGCGCGCACGCTCGCGGCCGAGCGCCCCGCCGTCACGAAGGCGGCGAGGCTCCGGACCGACGCGAAGATCTCGCGGTTCTCGTCGGGGTCATCGTGGATCTCGACGCCGTAGCGCTCCTGCAACGCCATCGCGAGCTCGAGGGCGTCGATCGAGTCGAGGCCGAGCCCCTCGATGAAGAGCGGCGCCTCCGGGTCGATCTCCGCCGCCGAGACGTCCTCGAGCATCAGCGTGTCGATGATGAGCTGCTTGATCTCGTTCTCGAGCGTGTCGGTGTCCATCAGGCTCCACTCTCGGCGAGGCGTGCGGTGAGCAGCGCCGTCATGCGCCGCGCGGCGACGGACGGCGACATCCCCGGGGTCATCACGTCGCGCGGGTCGATCGGGTCGAGCACGCGCAGCGTGTACTGGGGCGTCCGGTCGGGCACGTCCCAGAACGGCTGGCCCTTCATCAGGGTCCTCGGCTGACACAGGATCACGACGGGGACGATCGGCACCCCGGCCGCGATGGCGGCGTGGGCGGCTCCGCGGCGGATCCGCTGCAGGCCGTGCTCCGGCGAGCGCGTTCCTTCCGGGAAGAAGAGCACCGTGCGGCCGGCGCGCAGCCGCTCGGCGCAGAGCCCGACCACGCGCGCGCCATCCCTGGCGTCGAAGTAGCCTGCGGCCCGGGCGGAGCGCGCCAGGAACGGATTGTCGACCCAGTCGGGGCTCACGACGCAATCGGCCTGGGGCAGCACCGACACGACGTGGGCCGCGTCGATCAGCGTCGGATGGTTCGCGACCACGAGCTTCGCGCCCGGCGCGTGGAGCCGCTCGAGGCCGATCCAGCGCGTGCGGAACAGGCCGACGCTCTCCATGAAGCCGATGAAGAAGCGGTAGGCACGCTGCACGGAGCGCTGGACGCGCAGCTCGGCGTCGCTCCGGGACGGCGCAAGCCGGTGATGCAGGGGCACGAGCACGAACGCGAGCACGAGGGCGCCGACGCCGTAGACGGCGAAGGAGAGCGCCGTCGCGGCGATGCGCAGCGGCCGCGGAATGCCTCGTCTGACGGCCTGGCGCGTCGCCGTCGCCTGTTGGACGGCGGCCAGGGACACAGGAGAGAGGACCTCCGGGCTTGCAGCGGCGTCGCTGGCGCGTTCGGCTGCAGGCCTCACGCGGCTGACCTCCCTGCTCGTGTCGTGGCGCCCGCGGATTCACGCGAGCGCCGGCTCAGGATCCGACTCGAGTACCCGCACGTTGATTCGCGCCGTTGGTTCACGCTCGTCCCCGGGGACCTCGAACGGGCGCATCGAGCGACGGCTCGGGCGATCTTACCCCAGTGCTCACTTTGTTGTAAACGAACGGCCAGCTCCGAAGAGCAGCGGAAAGCGCCGCAGGACGGCATGGTTGCGCCCTCTCGGCGGACGTGGCCACGCGCCCCGCGGCGGCTGCGACGCGGGGTTCCGAGGAAGCGGACGGGTAGACTCGCGCCATGCATCCCGATGCCTATGAGATCGGCCTTCGCCCCCTCTCGCTTCAGGCCCTCGTCGCCGTCGCCGAGGGCCGTGCGACGATCGGCCTCGTCGCGGACCCGGCGCATCGCGCGCGCCTCGAAACAGGCGCGGATGCGGTGAAGACGAGTCTCGCAGCAGGGGTTCCGCTCTATGGCGCGTCGACCGGGGTGGGCGCCTCCGTGGGTCAGGAGATCCCACCCGAGCTCCAGTCTGCACTGCCGATGAACCTCGTCCGGCTCCACGGCTGCGGCACCGGCGAGATCCTCGACGAGAGCGCCGCCGCGGCGGTGGTCGCGGCGCGCGCCACCTCCCTCGCGCGGGGCTGGTCCGGCGTCCGGCCCGTGGTGATCGAGCGCCTCTGCGCGCTCGTGAACCGGCGCGTCCTGCCGCGCATCCCGGAGCAGGGCTCGGTCGGCGCGAGCGGCGACCTGACCCCGCTCTCGTACGTGGCGTCGCTGCTGGCCGGCGAGCGCGAGGCGAGCTTCGGCGGGCGCGTGCTGCCCGCGGCCGAGGCGCTGGACGCCGCGGGCTTCGAGCCCCTCGCGCTGCGGCCGCGCGAGACGCTCGCGCTGATGAACGGCACGAGCTTCATGACCGGCCTCGCGGCCCTCGCCCACGCCCGCGCCTCGAGGCTCGCGCGTCTCGCCGCCGCGCTCACGGCCGCCGCGAGCGACGCCGTGCGCGGCAACCCCGAGCATTTCGACGCGCGGCTCTTCGCGCAGAAGCCGCATCCCGGAAGCGTGCGCTGCGCGGCGTGGATCCGCGACGACCTGGCGCGCACGAGCCCCGCCCCGGCGCCGCTGCGGCTCCAGGACCGCTACTCGATCCGCTGCGCGCCCCACGTGATCGGCGTGCTGCTCGACACCCTCGACTTCGCGCGCGACTGGCTCGAGATCGAGCTCAACGGCGCGAACGACAATCCGCTGCTCGATCCCGAGCGCGGCGAGCCCGTCCACGGCGGGAACTTCTACGGCGGCCACGCCTGCTTCGCCCTCGACGGGATCAAGATCGCGGTGGCGTCGGTCGCGGACCTGCTCGACCGCCAGCTCGTGCTGCTCTGCGACCCGGCGACGAATGGCGGGCTGCCGGAGAACCTGGTCGGTGCGACGGGCCCCGAGCGCGTCGCGCACCACGGCATGAAGGCGATGCAGATCACGGCCTCGGCGCTCGCGGCCGAGGCCCAGAAGCTCACGCTTCCGGCGAGCGCCTTCAGCCGCAGCACCGAGTCGCACAATCAGGACAAGGTGAGCATGGGCGCGATCGCCGCGCGCGAGGCGCTGCGTGCCGTGGATCTGGCCGAGACCGTGGCCGCGATCTCCGTCCTCGCCGTGTGTCAGGCGGCCGACCTGCGCGGCGCCGACGGCGCGGCGAAGCGGGCGCGCGCGCTGCACGCGGTGGTGCGCAAGACGGTGCCGCCTCTCGTCCACGACCGGCGCCAGGACGTGGACATCGCCCGCGTGCGCGCGCTCCTCGCGGCGGGCGAGCTGCCGATCGGGCCCTTCGCGGAGGCGGCGGACGCGGAGCCGGCGTCGTCGTGAGCGCAGCCGCCGGACGCGCGAGCGCCGACCCGCGCCGCCACCTCGCCTCGGTCGAGATCGAGATCCCGTTCCACGACGTGGACGCGCTCGGCGTCGTCTGGCACGGCCACTACTACAAGTACCTCGAGCTCGCGCGCACGAAGCTGCTGCGCTCGATCGGCCTCGACGCCGGCGACCTCGTGGGCCCGCGATATCGCTTCGTCGTGGCCGAGACGCGCTGCCGCCACGCGTTCCCGCTGCGCTACGCCGAACGCGCCCGCGTGGACGCCTGGCTGCGCGACGTGCGCAACCGCATCCACGTCGCCTACGAGATCACGAACCTGACCCACGGCCGCCGCTCGGCCCGCGCGCAGACCATCCTCGTCACCCTGGACGAGCGCGGCCGGCTCCTGCTCGAGACGCCCGATGCGATCCTGCAGCGCATCGAAGGCTGAGCCGCGGCGCGCGGCCGCGCGCTGCGCGCGCGCGGCGCTGCTCGCGCTCGCGGCCGTGGTGCTCGCTGCGCCGGCCCGCGCCCTCGATCTCGACGAGCTGCTCCAGCGCATGTCCGAGACGCGGGGCGTGCACGCTCGCTTCCGCGAGGTGAAGGAGATCGCGCTGCTCGAGGCGCCCCTCGAGAGCGAGGGCGAGATCTTCTTCGTGCCGCCGCGCCGCTTCGCGCGCCTCACCACGCGCCCCGCCGCGACCCGCTTCGTGATCGACGGCGACGCGCTCTCCTTCCAGGACGAGAGCGGGGGGCAGGACTTCGACCTCAGCGAGAGCGCCATGGCGCGCACCGCCGTCGAGGGCTTCCTGGTGCTCTGGAACGGCGACGCCGACGGCCTGCGGAAGCGCTACGCGACGGAGTTCTCGGCCGACGGCCAGCGCTGGCATCTCGCGCTGACGCCGCGCTCGTCGACGATGGCGGCCGTGCTCGGGCGCCTGACGCTCGAGGGCGACGGGCCGAACCTGCTCGAGATGATCCTCGTCGAGTCGAACGGCGATCGCACGGTGACGCGCTTCCAGGAGGTCCGCTCCGACGCGCCGCTCACGCCCGACGAGATCGCACGCGCCTTCGGGAAGGTCGACGCGCCGTGAACCGACCGGAGCGCGCGGGAACGCGCGCGAGGCTGCTCGGCGCGCTCGGGGCGCTGCTCTTCGTCTCGACCATGCTCGTGGTGACGCGCTTCGAGGTCTCCTCGGACGTCACGAACCTGATGCCCGCCGGCAGCGAGAGCCGGCTCGCCGCCCTCGCGCGCCGCCTCACCACGAGCGAGATCGCGCGCACCCTGATCGTGACGATCGGCGCCGACGACCCGACCCGCGCGATCGCCGGCGCGAAGGAGATGGCCGCGAAGCTGCGGGCCCGCCCCGACGTCGAGGCGGTGCGGAGCGGCGACGAGGGCGACGTCGCCCGCGCGACCTACGAGCTCTACTTCCCGCGCCGCCATGCGTTCCTGGTGGACGAGCCCGCGGCGCTGCCGGCGCGCCTCTCCGACGACGCCCTCGCCGCGCGCGCCCGGGCTGCGCGGCTCGCCCTGGCGCAGCCGACCGGGATGCTCGAGAAGAAGCTGCTGCCCGAGGATCCGCTCGGCGGCTTCCAGGCCGTGCTCGAGCGGCTGCGCGGACTCGGCCCGCAGCTCGAGCGGGTGGACGGGCAGCTCGTCACCGCCGACCGCCGCCATGCCGTGCTCTTCGTCACGACGCGCACGTCGGCGTTCGCGGGCCGCGCCCAGCGCGCCTTCCTCGAGGATCTCGACGAGACCTTCGCCGGGCTCGAGGCGAACCGCGACGGTACCCTCGAGATCGAGAGCGCCGGCGCCGCCCGCTTCACGGTCGCCGCCGAGCGCAGCATCCGCTCCGATGTCGCCTTCGTGTCGCTGCTGACGCTCATCGGCGTGACGGCGCTCTTCGTGCTCGCCTTCCGCTCGCTGCGGAGCCTCGCCCTCGTGGGCCTCCCGCTCGTGAGCGGGATCCTGGTCGCGACGGGCACGAGCCTCGTGGTCTTCGGCAAGCTCGACGGCATCACGCTCGGCTTCGGGGCGTCGCTGATCGGCGTCGTGGTCGACTATCCGGTGCATCTGCTCACGCACGCCCGGCTCGACCGGCATGCCTCCGGCGACTACGGCTGGCTCGACCGCATCCGCCCCGGGATCGTGCTCGGCGCCCTCACCACGATGGCGAGCTTCGCAGGGCTCGGGCTCACGACGATTCCGGGCCTGCGCCAGCTCGCCTTCTTCGCGGTGGTCGGCGCCGCGGCGGCGCTCGCCGTGACGCTCGTCGTGCTGCCGCCCTTCGTGAGCGACGCGGGGCCGCCGGATCGGCGTCTCGACCGCGCGAGCGCGGCGCTCGGCCGCATCATGCGCGCCGTGGGCGCGCGCCGCGGCGCCGTCGCGCTGGTCACGCTCGGCGTGCTCGCCGCCGCTTGCGCGGCGCTTCCGAGCCTCCGCTGGCAGGACGACCTTGCGAAGCTCTGGCGCATGGACCCGGGCCTCGCGGCGGAGGACCAGCGCGTGCACGCGCGCGTCGGCCAGGGCGACGACGGGCGCCTGCTGGTCGTGCTCGCGCCCGATGTCGAGACCGGCCTCGCGCGCAACGACGCCGTGGTGAAGGCGCTCGAGGCGGCGCGCGCGAACGGTGCGGTCGGCGGCTACCGCTCGCTCCACGCCCTGCTCTTCGCCGCGGAGACGCAGCGCGCGAACGAGCGCGGCGTACGAGCCGATCCGACGCTCGCCCTGCGCGTGCGCCGCGCCTACGCCGAGGCCGGCTTCCGCCCCGAGGCGTTCGCGCCCTTCGAGCAGGCCCTCGCCGCGCCGCCGCCTCCGCCGCTCACGCTCGAAGCCCTCGACGCGTCCCCCCTCGGCGCCCTCGCCCGCAATCTCGTCGTGCCCCTCGACGACGGCGTCGCGCTGCTGACCCACGTGCGCGACGTGCGCGACGAGGACGCGCTCGCGGCAGCGGCGGCCGCCGCGCCCGATGCCTACGCGTTCCATCCCGCTCGCTTCCTGAACGACGTCTTCGCGCAGCTCCGCGCCACGACCTTCCAGCAGATCGCGGTCGGCTATGCGCTCGTGATCGTGCTGGTCGTGTTCCGCTACAAGCGCGCCCGCCCGGCCCTGGCCGCGGTGCTGCCGAGCCTGCTCGTGACCGTGCTGCTGCTCGGCGGCGCCTCCGCGGCGGGCCTCGAGCTGAACCTGCTCCACGTCGTGAGCCTCGACATGGTGATCGGCATGGGCGTCGACTACTCCGTCTTCCTGGTGGATGCGAAGCGCCACGGCGAGGAGCTCGGCGCGACGGTGATGAGCCTCGTGCTCTGCTGTCTCACGACCGTGTTCACCTTCGGCATGATGGCGCTCTCGGTGCACCCGGCGCTCTCGGCCGTCGGCATCACCGTCGGCGCGGGCGTGCTGCTCTCGCTGGTCTGCGCGCCGGTCTCGCTGCTGCTGCTCGGCGACGAGGTGGAGCGTGGCTAGCGCGAGCCGCGCGGCGCGCTGCGTGCGGGCAGCAGCGGTCGCGCTCCCGGCGGCGCTCGGCCTCGGCTGCGCAACCTTGATCGCCCACGTGCCGCCCGCCTTCTCACCCTGCCGGGCGCTCGCGCCGGTGCCGCCGGCCGCCCTCGGCGCCGACTTCCTGAGCCGTTTCCAGATCTCGCTGCGCGCGGGCGGCGGCGAGCGCGCGGCCCTCGACGCCGTGTTCCAGAAGCGCGGCGATCGCCTCGTCGTGGTGGCCTTCGACCGCGCGGGCGCGCGCCTCTTCTCCGCCGTGCAGGAGGGCGAGAGCCTGCGCGTCGAGCCCGCGCCCGGGCGCCGCCGGCCGATCGCGGCCGAGGTGCTGCTCGGCGATCTCGCGCTGCTGCGCGGTGTCGTGGCACTGCCGGCCGACGTCGAGCTGCTGCGGGACCGCACGCCGAACGGGGCGCCGCGCACCGTTCTGCGCGACACCGGCTGCGACCGTGAGGCCGTCTACGTCACCGTCGAGGATCGCCCGTCGCCCTGAGTCTGGAGCCCCGGCGCGTCCGACGGACGCGGCGGGAAGGCGCGACGCCAGAAGCGGTCGAGCAGGCCGTCGCGGTACCAGCGGAAGCGCACCTTGCGGACGACGTACTCGCCGAGCAGCAGGGCGGCCATCGCGACATAGGCGATCACGCCGGTCCAGAGCGTCCACCAGGCGAGGGGCGCGTAGAGCGCGAGCAGCGTGATGATCACGCTGTTGGCCGCGAGGAAGACGCACCAGACGATCGTCGTGCTGCGCAGGAACGGCAGGATGCGCGCAGGGATCTCGTCGCGCTCCATGGCGCGCGCGGCGCGCGTGATCATGGGCTCGGCGCCGGGCCGGAGCGTCCACGCGAAGGCGGCGAGGAACGCGGCGCTGAGCGCGGCGGGGAGGAGCTGGAACGCGAGCGCCGTGTCGAGGGCGAGCGCTCCGCGCCGCAGCAGCGCGTAGAGCGCCAAGGGGTAGGCGAGGCCCAGGAGCACCCGCAGCACCAGCGTCGCGCGTCGGAGCGGGCTCATCGCTGCGGCTCCGCTTCGGTGCGGGCGATCTTTCCGGTCGCCGTGGTCGGAAGCTCCGCCACGACGCGGAGCTCGCGCGGGATCTTGTAGCTCGGTAGCCGCTCGCGGCACCACGCGACGAGCGCAGCCTGGGTCGGCGGCTGCGCGGGGTCGGCGGCGACGACCTCGGCCACAGGGATGTCGCCGAGACGCGGGTGCGTGCGCGCCGACACTCGGCTGCGACGCACGGCGGGGTGCGCGTCGAGCACCGCCTCCACCTCTTCGCAGAAGAACTTCATGCCGGCGAGATTGATGCGGTTCGCGCGCCGGCCCGCGAGGAAGAGATCGCCGTCGGCGTCGCGCCAGGCCTGGTCGCCGCTTCGGAAGCCGTCGGGCTCGAGCGCCGCCGCTGCGGGCGTCCACGGCGAGAGATAGGCGTCGAGCAGCCCGGGTCCGCGGATGCAGAGCTCGCCCGTCCGCTCGGGGCCGAAGCCCTCGACGGCGCGCCCGTCGTCGCCGCGCAGCCAGACGTCGTAGGCCGGGAGCGGCCGCCCGAGCGCTCCGGGCTTCGTCGTCGCCGCGGCGCGGTTCATGACGGGAAGGCCGCATTCGATCACGCCCAGGGCCTGCACCAGCGGTTGGCCGAAGCGAGCGGAGAAGGCGCGCGCGACGTCGTCGCGCAGGCCCTCGGCGGTCGAGATCGCGAGCCGAAGCGCCGGCAGCTTCGCCGGCGAGACGTCCTTCGCGAGCAGGTTGTGGTGGAAGGGCGAGGCGTAGAGCACGGTCGCGCCCTCGCGCTCGGCAAAGGCGAGCACGGGCTGCGCGAGGCTCGAGCGCGGCAGCAGGATCGTCGCGCCTTCGCGCAGGTAGAGCAGGATCGACACCACGAAGTGGTGGGCCATCGGCAGCAGCCAGAGCACCCGGTCGTCGGGGCCGATCTCGAGGGCGGCATTCGCGGCGTCGAGCCGCGCCTGCACCGCCGCATGGCCGAGTACGACGCCCTTGCGCTTGCGCGTCGTGCCCGACGTGAAGCGCAGGTAGGCGGGCCGGAGCGCGCGGAACGCGGCCTCGCCTGCGGCGTCGGGCGCCGGCGGCGTGCCGAAGGACTCGACCGCGGGCGCCGCGTCGGGCGTCGGGCCCGGACGCACCGCGTGGTGCAGGACCGCTTCGCGGCGGATCTCCTCGAAGCCCGCGGGCCCGGCGTCCTCGGGGATCGGGACCAGGCAGGCGCCGGCGGCGAGCACTGCGAGCGCGAGCTCGACGAAGCGCGGGCCCTGGGGTGCGACGAGGCCGCAGCGCTCGCCCGGGGCGACGCCCGCCGCGCGAAGCCGCGCCGCCTGCGCATCGGCGCGGGCGACGAGCGCGCCGTAGGCGATGCGCTCGACGGCGCTGCCGCGCGGCGCCTCGGCCACGAGCGCGGGGTGCAGGGGCGCGGCGGCGGCACGCCCGCGGATCGCGTCCACGACCGTCACCACGGCGTGTCCTCCGCAGCGAGGCGCAGGATCGCCTCGCGCACGCGCGCCGGCGCGAGCTCGCCGGGCGCCTCGCCGGCGTCGGCGGCGAGGGCCGCTGCGGCGCCTGCGGCCTCGCCGGTAGCAAGCGCGGTGCCGAGGACGCGCAGGGCGCCGAGGGCCTCGTGGCTCGCGGAGAGGCAGCGGCCCGCTGCGCAGAGGCGCGGATGCGTCGCGGAGACGAGCGCGCCCAGGGGCACGGAGCTCGCGGCGTCGACGGGCTCGAAGCGCGGCCGCGCCGGCGTGTCCCAGAGCTCGATCGCCCAGGTCGAGCGCGCGACCTCGTCGTCGCGCCGGCGCCCGCTGCGCAGGTCCTCGGCCTCGATCACGACGCGCCCGCCCACGCGCCGGGTCTCGCGGATGCCGGCGCGGCGCGGCAGCGCGTCGAGCGAGCAGCCGGCGCTCTCGGGCCGCTCGCGCAGCCACCCGACGATCGCCTCCGCCGCGGCGCGTCCGGTCGTCGCGAGCGCCTCGCGCTGCGCAGGGTCGAGCGGATCGAAGGCGCCGAAGCGCGCCGGGTCGGGCTTCGGCAGGTTCACGGTGAGGTAGGCCTCGCCGGGCGCGCCCGGCCGCACCAGCACCGAGTCGCAGCCGGGCGGAAGGCCCCGTCGCCGCGCGGCGTCGGCAAGGCCCGCCGTGATGCGCAGGCGCGCGAAGCCCGCGACCGCCGCCTCGGGCATCCCGCGCACGCGGAAGACGTAGGAGGCGTGCTGCAGTCGCTCGGGCGGCTCGATCAGGAGCGCTGCGCCGCCGGCCGCGGCGAGCGCCGCGTCGCCCGTCGCGTCCACGAGCACCGCGGCCGTCGCGTCCCGGCGCCGCCCGTCGCTCGCGAGCGTCACGTCGCTCGCTCCGCGCGCGTCGGTGGCGAGCGCGGCGGCGACGACCTCGGTGGACGTCGCGAGCGCGAGCCCCGGCGTCTTCTCGACGGCGCGCGCGAGCAGCGCTTCGAGCGCGGGCGGGCGCGTCGGCAGCACGAAGACGCGCCCTGCACGCTCGGGCTCGCCCGCGCCGCCGGCCGCGGCGAGACGCGCCGCGAGATGCGACGGCAAGCCGGGATGCGCGAGCCGCGGCGCGGGCGCGTCGTCTCCGACGGCGATCGGCTCGTAGAGCCCGCAGAACGTATGGACGAATGCCGCGGTGGCGTTGCCCCCGAGCGAGGCGTCGCGCTCGACCAGCAGCGTGCGCGCGCCGAGACGCGCAGCGGTGACGGCCGCCGCGACGCCGGCGAGGCCGCCGCCCGCGACGAGCACGTCGAAGCGCCCGCTCGCGCCCGTCACGGCGAGGCCTCTTCCCCGAGCAGGTCGGCGAGGAGCGTCCGCCGCAGCAGCGCCCGCTCGGCAGCGTCGATCGTCCCGTCCTGCCAGACGTGGCTGATGCCGAGCCGCCCCTCGCGCTGCGAGAACACGAGCGCGCTCCCGGGCGAGGCCGGGAGGCCCGGGACGTGGAAGCCGTCCTCGATCGGCGCGCCGAAGAAGGTGCGCGTACGCGGCAGGAAGTCGCCCGTGTAGGCGAAGAAGAAGGAGGCGAGCTCGCCGCCGAGGATGCGCCGCACCGCGAAGGCGTAGGCGCGCTTCGGCGCGACGCGCGCCACGTCGAGGGCCGCGAGCCCGTCCTCGAGGAAGCGGTGCTTCAGGAGCTCCGTGCGCTGCGCGCGCAGCGTGCGCACCAGCGCGTCGAGGTCGCCGGTCTCGCCCGCCGTCGCGCGGAACCAGAGCATCGCGACGTGGGTCCGGAAGATCGCCTCGGCGCCCGGCGCCGCGCCCTTCGGCCGCGCGTTCGCGACCACGGGCACGAGGAAGGCGCCCGGCGCGGCGCCACGCGCCGCGAAGACCGCCGCGTGCGCGCGCATGGACGCCGCGAGCGGGAAGAGCACCGGGGTGAGCGCTCCCGCCTTCTCCTTCGCGCGCGCGAGGAAGCGCTCGCTCGCGTCGCCGCGCAAGCTGAGCCGCTCGTAGCGCGTCGCCTGGCGCGTGCGCGCGAGCCGCCCTCCGAGCGAGTGCGGCGGCGTCGCGGCGAGGGCCTTCATGCGTCGCTGCCAGACCCGCGCGCGTTCGCTCTTCGCGCGCATCGCGCGCCACGCAGCTCCGGCCGTCTCGTCGAGGCCCGGGCCGCCGCCCTCGTCGGCGCCGAGCGCGTCGGCGCGCGCCGCGCCCCCGCCGCAGCGCGCCAGCAAGGCCACGAAATGCTCGCTGCCCGCGCCGTCGAAGAGCAGGTGCGCCCAGGTCATGGCGAGGTCGCAGCCGCCGTCCTCGCGCGGCGCCAGGTCGAAGCGCAGCAGCTCGCCGCGCTCGATGCGCAGGACCTCGTTCACGCGGGCGCCGAAGAGCGCGGGCAGCGGGCTCGCCGGAACGAGGGCCGGATGCGCATCCGAGGCCGGGATGAGGCGCGGCGTCTCGACCGGATGCACGGTCGACGCAGGAAGCGCCGCGTTCGGAGCCGTCGTGCGGTACACCGGAAAGGGTGCGCCGAAGTGCCGCACCACCGGAGCGCGCAGGATCGGGTGCGCACGCGCGACGTCGTCGACGGCCGCGCGGAAGCGCCCGACGTCGAGGCCCGGGCCGAGGCGGAGCACGAGCTGCGAGAGGTGGCTCGCGCCGCCGTAGCGACGACATTCGCCGTCGAAGGCGCGCAGGAAAGCGTCGGCGCCGGTCAGGGGCACGTCGGCGGCGCGCTGGCGCTCGGCGAAGGAGGCGGAGGCGGCGGCGGGCGGGGCGGTCGGTGCGCTCACGTGCTCGCGGGGCCGCCGAGGGCGTACACGCAGTCGGCGAGGGTCTCGGCGCTCTCGAGGTTCTCGGGCGTGAGCAGGCTCTCGTCGACCCAGATCCCGGTGCGCTCCTCGATTGCGAGCAGGAGCTGCGTCAGGGCCAGGGAGTCGAGGCCTGCCTCGACCAGGTTCGAGCGCGCGGAGAAGTCGGGGCCCACCGAGAGCAGCTCGCCGCGCACGATCTCGACCACGAGCTCGGCGAGACGGTCGCGGGAGGGCGGAGCGAGGCGGGCGGGCGAGCTCATGAGGTCTCCGAGAGCAGCGGGACGAGCGGGAGTGGCGGGCCGGATGCGCGCCTTGAACCGGGGGCGCGGCGTAGTATACCGTCGCTCCGATGCCGGAAACGCCCGCCGCGACGAGCCGGAAGGTCAATCCGAAGACGACGTCCTTCACGCCGCACCCGACGTCGATCCGCAGCGTCGCGATCCTCGGCGGTGGGCCGGCCGGCTCGTACCTCGCAGCGGAGCTCGCGCGCGCGGGTCGCAGCGTCACCGTCTTCCAGCGCGGCCAGCGCCCGCCCCTGATCCCCGGCGAATCCCTCGTGCCCGCGGTGATCCCGTTCCTGCGCAAGCTCGGCGTCGAGGACGAGGTCGCCACGTACTCGACCTGGAAGCCCGGCGCGACCTTCACGCTCGGCCGCGGCGACGAGATGTCGTTCCGCTTCGCCGACGTCCCCAACGCGGTCACGAACTACGCCTACAACGTGCCGCGCGACCGCTTCGACGCGACCGTGGTCGCCGCGGCGGCGCGCGCCGGCGCGCGCGTGGTCGATCACGTGGCGCAGGTCGAGCGCGAGGCGCCGGCGTCGCAGCGCCTGCGTCTCTCGGACGCGACGCTCGCGGCCGCGGGCTTCGACGCGCAGCCCGACCTGATCGTCGACGCGACCGGACGCGCGCGCGTGGTGTCGGAGCTCCTGGGCCTCCCCTATCGGACCGGCGCGCGGCGCGACACCGCCCTCTTCGCCCACTGCGAGAACGTGCCGCTCTCGCAGCCGGGCCACGTGCACAGCGACCGCATGGAGTTCGGCTGGTGCTGGCGCATCCCGCTGCCGGGCCGCGTCTCCGTCGGCATCGTGGTGCCGTCCGACGTGCTGAAGCAGAGCGGCGACGGGATCGAGGCGCAGTACGACGCCTGGATGCGCAGCGACGCACAGATCAGCCACTGGGCCGCCCACGCGAAGCGTCTCACCAAGGTGTACCGCTACAACAACTACCAGCTCACCTCGCTGCGCGGCTACGGAGCGAACTGGGCGCTCTGCGGCGACGCCTTCGGCTTCATCGACCCGATCTTCTCGAGCGGCCTGCTGGTCGGCCTCGACGGCGCCGAGCGCCTCGCGCGCACCATCCTGCAGCCGAGCGAGCGCGCGTGGGCCCGCTACCAGCGCGACGTGATCCGGCACCTCGACGCCTGGCAGCGCGTCGTCGAGCACTGGTACTCGGGCCGCCTCTTCACGCTGTTCCGGATCGGCCAGGTCGTGCGCGCGACGAACGTCGGTCGGATCCTCGGCTGGCATCTCCAGCACCACTTCCCGCGCATCTTCACCGGCGAGGCCACCCGCCACGTCTACAGCCGGAACCTGCTGAACTTCATGGCCCACTACGGGCTCGCCGGGAACGACCCCGCCGACCTGGCCGTCCACTAGCGCCATGCGCTTCCACACCGAGGCGCGTCGCGACGCCTACGACGTGATCGTCGTCGGCGGCGGGATCGGCGGCCTCACCGCGGGCGCGCTGCTCGCGAAGGCGGGGCGCTCGGTCCTCGTGGTCGAGCGCCACGACCGGCCCGGCGGCTACGCCCACGCGTTCCGGCGCGGGCGTCTGCGCTTCGACTCCGCGGTCCACCTGGTCGGCGGCTGCGGCCCGGGCGGGCTCGTGGACCGTGTGCTCCGCACCCTCAGCACGAGCGCCGCCTGCGAGTTCGCGCGCATCGACCCCTTCTACACCACGCGCTTCCCGGACTTCGCGCTGCGCGTGCCAGGCGGCGTCGAGGAGTTCGTCGAGGCTCACGCCGAGGCCTTTCCCGACGAGGAGAAGGGCCTGCGCGAGCTGGTGCAGATCTGCCTCGACGTCTGGAGCGAGGCCGAGGGCGCGCCGGACGTGAACCTCGCCACGGACCTCCCGCTCCTGCGTCGGCGCCATCCGACGCTCGTGCGCTTCCACCGCGCCACGCTCGGCGCGGTGCTGCGGGCGGAGCTGCGCGACCCGCGCCTGATGGCGGCCTTCTCGACGCTCTGGCCCTACGCCGGGCTGCCGCCCTCGCGTCTCTCCTTCGTGTACTGGGCGACGCTCCTCACGAGCTACCTGGTCGAGGGCGCCTGGTACTGCCGCGGAACCTTCCAGCAGCTCGCGAACGCCCTCGCGACCGGGCTGCGCGACGCCGGCGGCGAGCTGCTGCTGCGCAGCACCGTGCGCCGGATCCTGGTTCGCGACGGCCGCGCGCACGGCGTCGTGCTCGAGAACGGGCAGCGGATCGCCGCGCCGATCGTGATCTCCGGGGCCGATGCGAAGCAGACCTTCGAGGAGCTCGTCGGGCGCGAGCTCCTGCCGCAGCCCTTCGCGGCGCGGCTCGCGCGCATGCGGCCCTCGGTCTCGGCCTTCGTCGCCTACGCCGCGGGGCGCTACGACGTGCGCGGCGCCGGCCTCTCCCACGAGAACTTCTTCTGGACCGGCCACGACCACGACGCCCACGCGGCTGCCGCGGCGGAAGGCCGCATCGACTGGCTCACGCTCACGGTGCCGACCCTCGCCGACCCGAGCCTGGCCCCGCCGGGCGAGCACGCCTTCGTGCTGACGACGCTCCTGCCCTTCGACGCGGCGCCGTCGTGGCGCGACGCGAAGGAGAGCTTCGCCGAGCGCCTGCTCGCGCGAGCAGAAGAGCTCGCGCCCGGCCTTCGGAGCGGGCTCACGTTCTTCGAGGCGGCGACGCCGCGCACCATGGAGCGCTACACGCGCAACGAGCGCGGCGCGATCTACGGCTTCGAGCACTCGCCCGACCAGGTGGGCCCGGGCCGCCTGGCCCTGCGCTCGCCGGTGAGCGGCCTCCTGCTCGCGGGCCACTGGGCGCGCCCGGGCGGCGGCATCTACGGCGTCGTGATGTCGGGCGTCGAGACGGCGCGCGCGATCGCCGGCGTGCCGAGCGGCGCGGCGCGGGACGCCGGTCCGCTGCTCGGGCCCGAAGGGCGCTGACGCGCGTGACGCCGAGCGATCTCGCCGACGCGATCACCTGGTACGTCGTGTTCCTGTTCTCGGTCACGTTCCACGAGGCCGCGCACGCCTGGACGGCGCTGCGCGGTGGCGATCGCACGGCCTACGCCGGCGGCCAGGTGACGATCGACCCGATTCCGCACATCCGGCGCGAGCCGATCGGCATGCTGCTCGCGCCCATCCTGACGCTCGCGACGCTCGGCTGGCCCCTCGGCTGGGCGAGCGCGCCCCTCGACCCGTTCTGGGCGCTGCGGCATCCGAAGCGCGCCGCGTGGGTGTCGCTCGCGGGACCGCTCTCGAACCTGCTGCTCGTCTTCGTGGCGGCCGGCGCGATCTGGGCCGGCATCGCGGGGGGCGTCTTCGAGGCGCCGATGACGGCCCATCGCGAGCAGGTGGTGGCTTCGGTCACGGGCGGGACGTGGGAGGGGCTCGCGTTCGTGCTGAGCTGCTTCTTCTACATGAACCTGGTGCTGTTCGCGTTCAACCTGCTGCCGATCCCGCCCATGGACGGCGCGGGCGCGCTGCCGCTCCTGCTGCCGGGCGATCTCGGCGAGCGCTTCCTGGCCTCGATGCGCAGCCCGGTGCTCTCGCTGCTCGGGATCTACCTCGCGTGGAAGGTCTTCCCCGCGCTCTTCCGGCCTCTCTTCGCGCTGGCGCTGAACGCGCTCTACCCGGGCTCGAGCTTCGGATGAGCGCGCTTGCGCGGCCGGCTACTTCGACGCCTTCTTGTTTCGCGGCAGGTCCCGCGCCGCGGCGACGCCGTCGTCCGAGCGCGCGTGGAAGACCACGTTCCACTGTCCCGGCGCGAACGAGGCATTCAGCATGTCCTCGGGGCCGAAGAAGAGCAGGCAGCCGTCGCGCACCTCGACGCGGTCGGCCCAGAGGAAGATGTCTCCCGCGGCGAGCGGCGTGCCGACGCCCCAGAAGAAGGTCCCCTCGTGATGTGCCCAGATGCTGGTCTCCATCGCGCGCTCCTTCAGATCCGCTCGAGGATCGTGCCGGTGCCGAGGCCGCCGCCGCAGCACATGGCGATGAGCGCGTAGCGCGCGCCCGTACGCTCGAGCTCGTGAAGCGCGGTGGCGATCAGGCGATCGCCCGTCGCGCCCGTCGGATGCCCGAGCGCGATCGCGCCACCGTTCGGGTTCACGCGGTCGGGGTTCGCGCCCACGGCCTTCTGCCACGCGAGCACGACGCTCGCGAAGGCCTCGTTCACCTCGAACACGTCCATCTGGTCGATCTCGAGACCGGTCCGGTCGAGGAGCTTCTTCGTCACCGGGATCGGGCCCTTGAGCATGGTCTCGGGCTCGACGCCGACGATCGTCGAGTAGACGATGCGCGCCCGCGGCCGGAGCCCGTGGCGCTTCACGCCGGCCTCGTTCGCGAAGAGCACCGCCGACGCGCCGTCCGTGATCTGCGACGACGTGCCCGCGGTGTGGATCCCGCCCTCCATCACCGCCTTCAGCGACGCGAGCTTCTCGAGCGTGGTCTCGCGCAGGCCCTCGTCGCGCGACACCGTGCGGAGCTCGCCCGTCGGCTCGCCGGCCTCGTTCACGACGGGCGCCTCGATCGGCGT
>Ga0105106_10000083_pt1 | contig 55607 bp, 52 predicted proteins | sample PPLLaktember2015_5_FD_79109 | JGI IMG/M metagenome (GOLD analysis project Ga0105106, IMG submission 79109) | Freshwater sediment microbial communities from Prairie Pothole Lake near Jamestown, North Dakota, USA - PPLs Lake P8 Core (1) Depth... | ecosystem: Environmental > Aquatic > Freshwater >... | reverse complement strand
GCCGCGGCTGCGACGCCTCGACGTGCCCGCGCTCGTGATCGTGGGCGGCGACGACGCGCTCTCGCTCGGACCGTCGCGCGTGCTCGCGCGCGCGCTGCCGATGGCGCGCCTGGTGGAGGTGCCGGGCGCGGGACACGTCGTGAACCTCGCCGCGCCGGCGCGTTTCCAGGCAGAGCTCGCGGCCTTCCTCGACGCCCTGCCGCCGGCCTGAGACGCCCTCGCCCCTGGCCGGCGGCCTCGCCTCCGCGCCGCGCCGACGACGCTACGAGCCGTCGGCGGGGGCGCAGACCTGCTGGATTTGCGCCGTCGGCGGGATCAGCAGCGCGCGCCGCACGATCGCGAGGTCGGAGACGCTGCAGCCGGCCGAGCCGCCGACGTCGCAGTAGGCGGGCTGCGACATGGTCGCCGTGGGCGGGATCAGCAGGGCGCGCTGGATCAGGGCCGCGTCGGAGGCCGTGACCTTGCCGTCGCCGTTCACGTCGCCGCACTGGCAGTCGTCGCCGATGCCGTCGGGCGGCGCGTTGACGCCGACGCCACCGACGTCGTCCTGGCCGGGGTTCGCGACCAGGGGGCAGTTGTCGCTGCCGTCCGGGAAGCCGTCGCCGTCGCCGTCCGCCGTGGCCACGGCGGAGACGGCGTCGAGGTCGGCCGCGCCCCAGTCGGCATCCACGAGCGAGCCGTCGTACGCCATCTCGAAGGTGCCGGGGGCCGGGCCCGTCCACTCGAGCACGTCCTCGTCGTCGAAGGGCACGCCGCCGATCGAGCCGCTCGTGTCGAAGGAGAGCAGGAGATTCCCGTCGGGGAGGCGGTCGAGGCCGTCGAGGTCGAGGGAGGAGGGCACGTTCGCGGCGCTGCCGTCGAAGAGCGACGTGAAGACGCCGCCGGCGAAGCTCACGGCGTCCTCGTCGTCGGCCACGACGCCGCCAGGCAGCGCGACGGTGACGTCGAAGGAGAGCAGGAGCGGCGCGCCGTCGCCGCCGATCGCGTCGATCCGGGTGCCGTCGGGGACCCCGAGGGCCGAGCCGTCGAACAGGATGGCGTAGTTGCCGCCCGCCGGGGCGAAGGAGACCACGTCCCGGGGCTCGGCGGTGATGCCGCCGGGCAGGGCCACGGTGATGTCGACGGAGAAGAGCTCGACCCCGTTCGAGAGCAGCTCGTAGGCGACGAGGTCGGCCTGGGAGGGAATTCCGGGGATCGCGGAGACCGCCACACCGCCCGCGAGGTCGTCGTCCAGGACCTTGTCCGGGCTGACCGTCACGCCCTGGAGGTTCGTCGTCACGTCGGGCGAGGTCGTGATCTGGTCGAGGGGAGAGACCGCCGAGGCAGCCCCCGCGAGGCAGAGCCCGAGCGAGAGACCCACAGCAAGAGCGACTCGAGTCCGCGTCACGGCCACCTCCGGGCAGGCGCACCCCGACGTGGGGCTGGCTGCCTGCGATGGAGAGTGGCATGAGAGGCAAGGAAGTCGCACGGGAAAGGTCGCGCCGGCCGCCATGTCTCGGGCCGCGGCTGGGATCCGGGGGCGCACGGGGATAGAGTGGGCGGGCCGCCCCGCTTCCGGAGGACCCGATGGCCCCCGCCTCCCTCGACCCCGCGTCCCTCGACATCGCGTCACCCGAGCACTACGAGCGCAACGGCTACCCCCATCCCGAATGGGCCTTCCTGCGTCGAACCGCGCCGGTGTTCTGGTACGACCGCCCGAACGTCGACCCGTTCTGGGCCATCACGAAGCACGCCGACGTGATCGAGCTCGGCAAGCAGCCGGACCTGTTCCTGAACGCCCCGCGCCTCGCCGTCTTCACCAACGATCTGCCGCCGCCCGAGGACGCCGAGGCGCGTCACCTCCTGAACATGGACCCGCCGGAGCACGCGAAGTACCGCAACGTCGTCTCCAAGCGCTTCACCCCGCGCACGGTCATGGCTTGGGGGGAGAAGGTGCGCCGGATCACGGCCGAGGTGCTCGACGCGGCGGCGCGCAAGGAGGCGGGAGACTTCGTGGCCGACATCTCGGCGCCGATCACGATCCGCGTGATCGCGGAGATGCTCGGCGTCCCGCGCAGCGACTGGGAGCTGCTCTTCAAGTGGACGAACGAGACGATCGCGCCGCAGGACCCCGAGTTCATGCGCGAGGGCGGCGTGCAGGCGACGCTCGAGCAGTCGCGTCTCGAGCTCTTCGGCTACTTCCACGCGATGGCGGAGCAGCGCCGCAAGAATCCGACCGACGACATCGTGAGCGTGGTCGCCAACACGACGCTCGACGGCAAGCCGCTCCCGCCGGTCGAGCTGCTCTCCTACTACTTCCTGCTCGTGGTGGCCGGCAACGAGACCACGCGCAACGCCATGACCGGCGGCATGCTGGCGATGCTCGAGAATCCCGGCGAGTGGCAGCGGCTGCGCGCGAACGCCGGCGGCGTCGACGACGCGGTCGAGGAGATGGTCCGCTGGACCACGCCGGTGATCCAGTTCTGCCGCACCGCCACCCGCGACTACGTGCTGCGCGGCCGGACGATCCGCGAGGGCCAGAACGTCTGCCTGTTCTACCCCTCGGCGAACCGCGACGAGGAGGTGTTCGAGGATCCCTTCACGTTCCGGATCGACCGCCGGCCGAACCGGCACATCGGTTTCGGGATGGGCGAGCACGTCTGCCTCGGCGCGCATCTCGCGCGCCTCGAGCTGCGCGCGACCTTCGCCGCGCTGCGCGAGCGGCTCGAGAGCTGCGAGCCCGCCGGCAGCGCCGAGCGCGTGCGCTCGAGCTTCGTCGGCGGCATCAAGCGCGCTCCGATGCGCTGGCGCATCCGGCCGGCGAAGGCGTGAGGCTGCCGCGCCGGATCGCGAGCGGCGCGCGCACCGCGCTCGCCGCGGCCCTCCTCGTCGCGACGCCCGCCTCCGCCGACGAGGCGCGGCCGAAGGCCGACGACTTCCCCCTCGGCACCCTGCGCAACGTGGTGCGCGCGACCGCCGCGCCCGAGGAGGGGGAGGCGGTGATCGGGATCCCGGCAGCGCCCGGCCTGCGCGCCGTGGTGAGCCTCACGGGCACGCGGCGCGCGCTCTCGCACAAGACCAAGCGCGTGCTCGCGGCGTTCGTCGAGGCCGCGGGCGAGGCGAACGAGGCGCGCGCGCGCACCTTCGTGGCGCAGTTCCGCGAGGAGATCGAGGTCGAGGAGGAGGGCCGTCGCTACTGGGTGCCGATCCAGCGCGGCCTCGACGAGAGCTTCCAGCAGGAGGTCGGCCCGACGCAGGAGTTCACGCTCGCCTGCCGCTACGTCGGGATCGCGATGCCGGGCCCGCATCCCGTGTGCGCGATGGTCGGCTACTACTTCCGGCCCTGGCAGCGGCCGGAGCGCGCGAGCTGCTTCGCGCGCGAGCTCGCCGGCGTCGCGATCGGCGCCCGGATCGACGAGACCGAGCAGAGGCTCGGAGCGGCCCACGGCGCGCCGCTCGAGCGCCCGCGCAATGGCGCCCAGCGTCTCGCCACCTGGGCGCTCGATCCGGGCCGCACCACGGCGTTGCTCGTGGCCGACGCCGGCCTCGGCCATCACATGCACGTGTACTCGGTGCAGCTCACGGGCCCGCCCGACTCGGCGCTCCCGGTCGCGAAAGGTCTCGCGCTCGGCGACCCGCCGGAGAAGGTCGAGGCCGCCCTCGGCGCGCCCGCGCGCAAGGTCGAGCTCGCGGGCGGCGTGATGCGCTGGGAGTTCGACGGCTCGCCCTGCACCGTGGCCTTCCACCAGGGCGCCCTGGTGGCGGCCTTCGTCTCCGACGACCCCAACTACTTCGCCGACTGATCCGGGAGGACGCATGGATCTCGATCTCGCACCCGAAGACGAGAAGTTCCGCGACGAAGTGCGGAGCTGGCTCGCGAAGCACCTGCCGAAGGACCGGCCGAAGCGCGCGAGCTCGATGGGCGAGCCCACCGCGGACCGGCTCGGCGAGCTCAAGGCCTGGCAGCGCGAGCTCCGCGAGGCCGGCTACGTCGGCATGGCGTGGCCCAGGGCGTGGGGCGGCCGCGAGGCGCCGCTGATGCAGCAGACGATCCTGTCGGAGGAGCTGGTGCGGAGCCGCGCCCCGGGGCTCGTCGGCATGATGGGCGTGCAGATGGTCGGGCCCACGCTGATCCAGTGGGGCTCGGAGCAGCAGAAGAGCCGCTTCCTGCCGAAGATCCTGAAGGCCGACGAGCTCTGGTGTCAGGGCTACTCGGAGCCCGGCTCGGGCAGTGACCTCGCCTCGCTCCAGACCCGCGCCGTGCGCGACGGCGACCACTACGTCGTGAACGGCCAGAAGATCTGGACCAGCAACGCCCAGATCGCGGACTGGATGTTCTGCCTGGTGCGCACGAATCCCGCCGCGCCGAAGCACGAGGGCATCAGCTACCTGCTGATCGACATGAAGACGCCCGGCATCACGATCCGCCCCCTGGTGCAGATGACGAAGGACGCGGGCTTCAACGAGGTCTTCTTCGACGACGTGCGCGTGCCCGTCGAGAACGTGGTGGGCGAGCCCGGCCAGGGCTGGGCGATCGCGAACACCACGCTGATGCACGAGCGCAACATGCTCGGCTCGACCACGCACACCCAGAGCCTGTTCGAGGGGCTGCTGCGCATCGCGCGCAGCGCGACCCGGGACGGTCGTCCGGCGACCGAGGATCCCGTGATCCGTCAGCGGCTCGCGGCGCTGAAGATCGAAGTGGAGGCGCTCCGCTACAACGCGTACCGCAATCTCACGAGCGTGCTGCGCAAGAAGCGGCCGGGCATCGAGGCCTCGGTCACGAAGCTCGTGACCTGCGAGCTGAACCACCAGCTCGCGGCGACGGCGATCGAGCTCATGGGCAGCTTCGGCCCGCTCTACCGCGGCTCGAAGCATCTCGTCGACGGCGGGCTCTGGCCCTACGAGCTGATGTTCAGCCTCGGGCTCATCATCGGCGGCGGCACGGCGCAGATCCAGAAGAACATCATCGCGCAGCGGGGCCTCGGCCTGCCGCGCTGGAAGTGAGACCGCGCGCGGCGCGCGCGCACTGCGCCGCCGACGCGCGAAGGAGGATCGCGGGATGAATTTTGCGCTCTCCGAAGAGCAGGAGCAGCTTCGCGACCAGGCCCGGGAGCTGCTCGCGAAGGAATGTCCGACCGCGCGCGTGCGCGAGATCATGGCGCGCGAGGGCGCGAGCGACGCCGCGCTGTGGCGCACCTTCGCCGAGGCAGGCTGGCTCGGCGTGCTCGTGCCGGAGGATCACGGCGGAGTCGGCCTCGGCACGCTCGACGCCGCGCTGATCGCCGCGGAGCTCGGCGCCGCGGTCGCGCCGGGGCCCTTCGTGGCGTCGTCGGTGGGCGCCGTGGTCGCGCTGCGCGAGGGCGGCTCGAAGGCGCAGCAGAAGGCGTGGCTCCCGCGCATCTCCGCCGGCGAGGCGACGCTCGCCCTCGCGCTCGCCGAGGATGCCGAGTCGACGCTCGACCCGGCGCGGATCCGCATGCGCGCCGCAAAGGCCGGCGAAGGCTTCCGGCTCGACGGCGAGAAGATCGCGGTCGAGGCGGCGGGCACGGCCGAGGCGCTGCTCGTGGCCGCGCGCGTCCCCGGGAAGCTCGGCGAGGTCGCGCTGTTCCTGGTGCCGCGCACGGCGCCGGGCGTGTCGGTCGAGGCGCTGGTCGGCGTCGACGAGACGCGCCCGCTCTACGACGTGCGCCTGCGCGGCGTGCGCGTCGGCAAGGACGCCCTGCTGCCGCGGGGCGCGAAGGCGCTGCCGCGTGCGCTCGACGCCTGCGCCGTGGCGCTGGCCGCCGAGTCCCTCGGCGGCGCCGAGCGCGCCCTCGAGCTCGCCGTCGCCTACGTGAAGGTGCGCGAGCAGTTCGGGCGGCCCGTGGGCTCGTTCCAGGCGGTGCAGCATCTCGCGGCCGAGTGCGTGGCGAAGATCGAGCCCGCACGCGCCCTGGTCTGGTACGCCGCCTTCGCGCTCGACAGCAAGCCCAAGGAGGCGCCGCTCGCCGCGGCGATGGCGAAGGCCGCCTGCAGCGAGCTCTACCGCGCGGTCTCGCGCACGGCGATCGAGATGTTCGGCGGGATCGGCTTCACGTTCGAGAACGACATGCACCTGTGGTTCAAGCGGGCGCTCGCGAACGCCGCCGCGTGGGGCGACGCGCGCTGGCATCGGGAGCGGGTGGCGGCGCTCTCGGGCTTCTAGCTACGCGCCGCGCGCCATCCGCTCGACGCGCAGCAGCCAACGCTCGGTGGCGTCGGCGGGCGTGCGCGTGCGCTCCACGATCCGGAGCACGAGGCGCAGGCTCGGCAGGTCCACGTCGCAGGCGTCGACCCACGGCGTCTGGGCGACGGCGTCGTAGACGGCGGCGAGGGAGCTCCGGTCGGAGCATTGGATCTCGTGGGACGATCGGCGGAGGGCGTCGATGAGGGTCTTCCTGTCCATTGCCTCGGGCGAAGCACGATCCATGCCCCGCTGCGCCTGCCGGCGCCTGCGCCGGCAGCGGCGCTGCGACGCCCGCGGCCACGTGGCGGAAGCCGGACGCCGGCGCGAGGATGGCGTGATCTGCGTCACGGCTTCCAGCCTGAAACGCCCGTTGCAGGGAGAGATCGATGCAAGGTGACGACGAGCTGCGACGCGACCCCTGGGTCGGGGCGAACCTCTTCGACCCGGCGTTGCGCGCGAACCCGCATCCGGCCCTCGCGCGCCTGCGCGAGCTCGATCCCGTGAACGAGACACCGCTAGGTTTCTGGCGGCTCACGCGCTACGACGACGTGCTGCGCCTGCTGCGGGAGGTGCCGACGGGCATGCGCCGGGCCGACGGCTCGCTGCCGGGCCGCGAGCGCATCGCGTTCGACGTCGGCCCGGGCGAGTTCATGCTGCAGCAGGATCCGCCGAACCACACGCGGCTCCGCAAGCTCGTGAGCAAGGCGTTCACGCCGCGCGCGATCGAGCGCATCCGCCCGAGCGTCCAGAAGCTCGTGGACGGCCTGCTCGACGCCGTCGAGGACCGCGGCGAGCTCGACGTGATCGCGGATCTCGCGCTGCCCGTCCCCTCGACCGTGATCTGCGAGATGATGGGCGTGCCCCTCGCGGACCGGCCGCGCTTCACCGACTGGACCGCCGACGCGACGCATCTGCTCGCCGCGCAGTTCTCGCCGCCCGAGGTGCTGCAGCGTGGCCTCGAGGGCGCGGGCCAGCTCGCGGCGTACTTCGTGCCGTTGATCGAGGAGCGACGCCGCTCGCTCTCCGATGATCTCCTCTCCGAGCTGATCCGCGCCGAGGAGGCGGGCGACCGGCTCTCGCCCTCGGAGCTGCTCGCGCACGCAATCGGGCTCCTGATCGCGGGCTTCGAGACCACGATCGGGCTGATCGGGAACGGCATGCTGGCGCTGCTCCGCAACCCCGGCGAGCTCCAGCGTCTACGGGACGATCCGCGGCTCATCGGCTCCGCGGTCGAGGAATGTCTGCGCTACGACGGGCCGATCCTCGCGACGGTGCGCATCCTGCGCGAGGACACGGTGTTCGGCGGCAAGACGATTCCGCGCGATTCGCAGGTGTCGGCGATGATCGGCGTCGCGAACCGCGATCCCGCGCGCTTTCCCGATCCGACGCGCTTCGACGTCGGCCGCACGCCGAACGAGCACCTGGCCTTCGGCGGCGGCGTCCACTTCTGCCTCGGCGCGCACCTCGCGCGCATGGAGAGCCAGATCACGATCGGCACGCTCGTGCGCCGCTTCCCGAAGCTCGAGCTCGCAACCGACGCGCCCCTCGAGTACGGGCGCTCGCTGTTCCGGGTGCTGGCGCGGCTGCCGGTGCGGGTCGGGCGCGCCTAGGCGCCCGTCGCGCAGCACGGACAGAGCGCCCGCAGTCGCGCGAAGGGGTAGATGCCGCTCGAGTGACCGTCGCTCCAGTCGATCTGCACCGCGTAGCGGCCGACCGTCTGGAGCTTCGTCGGCCGCACGTCCTCGGGCACCGCGCTCGTGTCGAGGCGCTCCTCGCCGCTCCACTCGTCGACACAGTGGGCGCAGCCGCAGGCCAGGCGGAGGGCGCGCACGTCGTAGCGGCTCTCGTGGCCGTCGGCCCAGCGGACCACGAGGGTGCGGGGGCCGTCCTGGCGGAAGGCCGTCGGGGTGATCGCGCGCTCTTCGTCGGACATCGACACGAGCATATCGGGCCGCGACACCCGAGGCCCCGCTGCTACCGTCGCGCGTCATGACGCAAGCGCAGACGGAGACCAAGAAGGACGCGATCGCCATCCTGGGCGGCACCGGAGACCAGGGCCTCGGCCTCGCCCTTCGCTTCGCCAAGGCCGGCCGCCGCGTCGTGATCGGCTCGCGCGTCGCCGAGCGCGCGGTCGCGGCGGTGGAAGAGGTCCGGAAGCTCGTCCCCGCCGCCGACGTGGTCGGCTTCGGGAACGAGGATGCGACCGCCGCGGCGCGCACCGTGATCCTCTCGGTTCCGTTCGAGCACACCGCCGGGACGCTGAAGGCCATCAAGCCCTGCCTCGAGGCGGGGCAGATCGTGGTGTCGATGGGCGTCCCGCTCGCCAGCGCGATCGGCGACGGCGCGGTCCGCACGCTCGGGGTCTGGCAGGGGTCCTGCGCGGAGCTCGTCGCGAGCCTCCTGCCCGAGGGCGTCCACGCCGTCTCCGCGTTCCAGAACGTCTCCGCCCACCGCCTGCGCGAGCTCGAGCATCCGGTCGAGTGCGACGTCGTGGTCTCGGGTGCGCCGGAGCCGCGGAAGGCGGTGATGGCGCTCGTGGGCCTCGTTCCCGGGCTGCGCGCGATCGACGGCGGACCGCTCGCGAACGCCCGGATCGTCGAGTCGATCACGGCGCTGCTGATCGGTCTCAACATCCGGCTCAAGGTGCCCGAGGGCGTCGGAATCCGGTTCACGGGGCTGCCCGGCTAGCGCCCCCGTCCGGTTCGAGCCGCGTTGCGGCAACGCGCCGCAGCAACCAAGCGAATCCAGCCAGTTACAGCGCTTTTCGGGCGCCCTTGGGCCTTTCCCCGACGCGTGACGACGACGCGTCGTTTTGGCGAAAAATCACGCGCACACGAGCACTTGTATCCAGTCGTCCCCCATCACCCCAGATTTTGTGTTGACGCTCTCTGGGGCCGGGGGTACACCCTGATCTCACGGGGATGTGAGCGTCTCTTGGGCGGCTTGGGGGGGTTCGTTAGGCGGTCGCCCAAGAGATACGGGGTCGAGAAGGGAAGGAGGACCCGACTCGGCTTCGGGGGGGCTCCGGTGGCAACGCCGGAGCCCCTCACACCGCCGGCTGCAGTGGCCTCCTGGTGGCCTCGGGAGTGCGGAGCGGTCGAAGGTTCGTAGCGCCCTGTTCCGGTCACGAGCATCACGTCACGCGTCGAGTCAGGGATCGAGTCACACGGGATCGGATCACAGATCGAGTCACGAGGGTTCTTCACGGTTCGCCTCGGTTCGCCGGATCGTTCAACCAACTGGATCTCCGACGGCTTTGGGAGCCGTGAGCGCCGCCCGGGGCGACCACGGCAGGGCCTTCGCGTCTCGGATGACCGATCGAGCCGGCGCGCATGGGAACGGCAGACGGACGGCCAACGGACGGAAGACGGACGGCAGGCTGACGACGCGACACGGAGACACGGAAGCGGGACACGCGACGCAGGGCGCGGCGGATTGCGGTGGCGCAGGGGGCGCCGCCGAGCGGCGGGAAGAGAAGAGACGCAAGGCGGGGGTGAGTAGACGTGGCGAACGACATCGGGAGCGACATCGAGCAGGGCGCGAAGCACGGAGCGGCGCATCCGGACGCGGCGACGCATTCGGAGGTGATCGCGCTCGATGCGGCGCGTCGCGGTGAGACCCGCTCGACTGCGCCCCTCGGCGTCACGATCCCGCGTCATTTCACGCGCCCCGGCCAGGACGTGTTCGCGACCGTCGAGTGGGAGATCCGCTCGGCCCGCATCTCGAACGAGCGCGGCGAGACGATCTTCGAGCAGACCGATTGCGAGATCCCGAAGGCGTGGTCGCAGCTCGCGACGAACGTCGTGGTGTCGAAGTACTTCCGCGGCCACGTGGGCTCGCCGGAGCGCGAGCGCTCGGTCAAGCAGCTGATCGGTCGCGTCGTGGGGCGGATCCGCGAGTGGGGCGAGAAGTCGGGCTACTTCCGCACGCCCGCCGATGCCGACGCCTTCAGCGACGAGCTCACCTGGATCCTCCTGCACCAGCGCATGGCCTTCAACAGCCCGGTCTGGTTCAACCTCGGGGTGAAGGACACGCCGCAGCAGGCGAGCGCCTGCTTCATCAACTCCGTCGAGGACACGATGGAGTCGATCATGGACCTCGCGAAGACCGAGGCCATGCTCTTCAAGGGCGGCTCGGGCACGGGCTCGAACCTCTCCCGCATCCGCTCGTCGCGCGAGCGTCTCGCGGGCGGCGGGACCGCGTCGGGCCCCGTCTCCTTCATGCGCGGCTTCGACGCCTTCGCCGGCGTCGTGAAGTCGGGCGGCAAGACGCGGCGCGCGGCGAAGATGGTGATCCTGAACGTCGACCACCCGGACATCCGGGAGTTCGTCCACTGCAAGGCCGAGGAGGAGAAGAAGGCCTGGTCGCTGATCGACGCCGGCTACGACGGCGGCTTCAACGTGCCGGGCGGCGCCTACGACTCGATCTTCTACCAGAACGCGAACCACTCGGTGCGCGTCACCGACACCTTCATGTTCGCCGCCGAGGGCGCCGACGAGAAGAGCCGGCGCTGGGAGACGCGCGAGGTCACGACCGGTCGCGTCGCCGACGTCTACGACGCGAGGGCGCTGCTGCGCGAGATGGCCGAGGCCGCCCACGTCTGCGGCGACCCGGGCATGCAGTACGACACCACGATCAACCGCTGGCATCCGTGCAAGGCGTCGGGCCGCATCAACTCGAGCAACCCGTGCTCGGAGTACATGTTCCTCGACGACACCGCCTGCAACCTCGCCAGCCTGAACCTGATGAAGTTCGTGGACGACACCGGGCGCTTCGACGTGCCGGCGTTCCGGCGCTCGGTCGCGATCACGATCCTCGCCCAGGAGATCGTGGTCGATCACGCCGACTACCCGACGCAGAAGATCGCGAAGAACAGCCACCTGTATCGGCCCCTCGGGCTCGGCTACGCGAACCTCGGGGCGCTGCTGATGAGCGCGGGCGTGCCCTACGACAGCGACGAGGGCCGGAACCTCTCGGCGGCGATCACGTCGCTGATGTGCGGCGAGGCCTATCGGACCAGCGCCGAGGTCGCGGAGGCCATGGGCCCCTTCGCCCGCTACCGCATGAACCGCAAGCCGTTCCTCGAGGTGATCGGCATGCACAAGGCCGCGGCGGAGACGCTGTCGCCGGCTGGCGTGCAGGACGACCTGTTGGAGGCCTCGCGGGCGGTGTGGGTGGACGCGCTGCGCGCCGGCGAGAAGCACGGCTACAAGAACGCCCAGGTCACGGTGCTCGCGCCCACCGGGACGATCGCCTTCATGATGGATTGCGACACGACGGGCGTGGAGCCCGACATCGCCCTCGTGAAGTACAAGAAGCTCGTCGGCGGCGGGCTGCTCAAGATCGTGAACCAGACGGTGCCGATGGCGCTCGCGCGACTCGGCTACAGCGAGCGCCAGATCACGGCCATCCTGGCCCACGTGGACGAGCACGAGACGATCGAGGGCGCGCCCGGGCTCGAGCCCGAGCACCTCGCGGTCTTCGACTGCGCGTTCCGCGCACGCAACGGCACGCGCTCCATCCACTGGATGGGCCACGTGCGGATGATGGGCGCGGTGCAGCCCTTCCTCTCCGGCGCGATCAGCAAGACCGTGAACCTGCCCGAGGATGCGACCGTCGAGGACATCATGATGGCCTACGCGGAGGGCTGGCGGCTCGGCCTCAAGGCCCTCGCCGTGTATCGCGACGGCAGCAAGCGCACGCAGCCGCTGAACGCGGGCAAGGACGAGGCTCCCGCGAACCCGGTCGTCGAAGCGCGGCCCGTGCGGCGGAAGCTCCCCGACGAGCGCCAGGCCGTCACGCACAAGTTCTCGATCGCCGGCCACGAGGGCTACCTCACGGTCGGCCTCTACGAGGACGCCCAGCCCGGCGAGATCTTCCTCAAGATGGCGAAGGAAGGCAGCACGGTCTCGGGCCTGATGGACACGATCGCCACCATGACGTCGATCGCGCTCCAGTACGGCGTGCCGCTGAAGGCGCTCGTGGACAAGTTCAGCCACACGCGCTTCGAGCCCGCGGGCTTCACCAACAACCGCGAGATCCCGATGGCGAAGTCGATCACCGACTACGTCTTCCGGTACCTCGGGAACCGCTACATGCGCGGCGAGGCGCTCTCGCCCGACGAGCAGGAGACCCAGGCCGAGACCCAGGGCCTCTCGCCCGTGCGCGTCGCCGTGGCCGGCGGCTCGGTGGATCGTGCGACGCCCGCGGCTCCGAGCGGCGCGAACGCGGCGTTCGCAATCGTCAACCAGGCCGACGCCCCGGCATGCTCGGCGTGCGGCTCGATCATGGTGAGGAACGGCGCCTGCTACAAGTGCGTGAACTGCGGTGGCACGAGTGGCTGCAGCTGAGCGCGGCCGTGCGCGCCCTCCGCTCGTTCGCCGTCCGCGGCGCCGCGCGCGAGGAGTCTGGCGCCGGTAGTGCCTGCGTCTCACGGGGGGTGAGACGCCGGGGAGCGCGGAGCTCGGCGGTGCGCGACCGATGGTCGTCGCAACGCGGGGCTCCGCGCTCCGTCGCGTTCTGCCTGATGGCGCTCGCACTCGCGCTCGGCCAGACCGCGTGCATCCATCTCGACCTCGGCGTCCTCGGCGGCCCCGGCGAACCCGAGGAGCGTCTGCTCCAGGGCGAGCGCGGCCCGAAGATCCTGCTGCTCGAGATCGACGGCGTGCTCTCCGAGGAGGAGGAGCGCGGCTCCCTCGGCTTCGCCACGCGCGAGGCGATCCCGTCCCGCGTTCACGGCGCGCTCGAGCGCGCGCGCAAGGACCCCGAGGTGCGCGCTCTCGTCGTCCGGGTGAACAGCCCCGGCGGCACCATCACCGCCAGCGACGTCGTCTACGACGAGATCCGGCGCTTCAAGGCCGACACCGGGAAGCCGGTCATCGTGCAGATGATGGGCCTCGCCGCGAGCGGCGGGTACTACGTCTCGATGGCGGGCGATCGCATCTTCGCGAACCCGACCACCGTCACGGGCTCGATCGGCGTGATCTTCGTCGGCCTGAACCTGACCGGCCTGCTCGAGAAGCTTGGCATCGAGAACCAGACGCTGACCGCCGGCACGCGCAAGGACTCGGGCTCGTGGATCCGGCCGATGCGCCCCGAGGAGCGCGCGCAGCTCCAGGGCGTGCTCGACGAGATGCACGGCCGCTTCAAGGCCGTCGTCGCGCAGGGTCGGCCCGGCCTCGATGCCGCGCGCATCGCCGAGCTCGCCGACGGCCGCATCTACACCGCCGACCAGGCGAAGGCGAACGGCCTCGTGGACGAGATCGGCTACCTGCCGGACTCGATCGCCTACGCGGCGACGCAGGCCGGGCTCGGCCCCGGCGCGTACCGCGTCGTCACCTACGCGAGGAAGCGCGAGGGCAAGGAGAACATCTACTCCCAGGCGCCGGGCGGCGTCGCGGAGCCGGGCGTCGCCATGCCCGAGAGCCTCCGCATCGAGTGGCCGCGCGGCATCGAGCCGCCCGTCGCGGGGCCGGGGTTCCTGTATCTGTGGGTCGGGGCGGAGTAGAGCGCGCGCCCATGAGCGAGGCGAACAAGGCGCTGATCCGGACGGTCACGGACGAGATCTGGAATTCGCGGCGTCTCGATTGCATCCCGGAGCTCTACACCGAGGACTACGTCGCCGACTACCGTCCGCTCGGACCGCTGTAGCGCGCCAGCTCCGCATGACCGCGGCCGGGGCGTATCATGGCGCTCGGGAGCGCTCCGCTCCCGGGGTATTCCCATGACCTTCTCCGACTGGTCCGCCGTCGTTCAAATCGCCACGGCCCTCGCCGTCGTGGCGGCGGTCGTCTACCTCGCCGTCCAGCTCCGGCACAACACGCTCGCGCTGCGGTCGGCCGTGTACCAGAGCGCATCCTCGCCGCACTCGAACTACCTCGGGATCCTGGCGCAGGACAACGATCTGGCGCGCGTGTTCCGGACCGGCGCCACGGACTACCACGCGCTCCGCTCCGAGGACCAGCTCCAGTTCTGGGCTCTCGGGCAGATGATCCTGAACGAGTTCGAGAGCGGGCATTTCCTGCAGCGCGAAGGGGTGCTGCCGGCGACGAGCGCCGAGCGGAGTCTGCGCATGCTGCGCTGGTGGCTCTCGCATCCCGGCTTCGTCCAGTTCTGGGACGCCGAGAAGCACATCCTGAGCGACGACTTCGTCCGCTTCGTCGAAACCAGCGTGCTCGACCGCCATCCGCGGGTGTAGGCTCGAGGGGCGCCCACCCGGGAGGACCCGCCATGCCTCGCGGCTCGTGCCTCTGCGGCGGCATCCGCTTCGAATGCGACGCCGTCCCGATCATGACCCACTGCCACTGCTCGATGTGCCGCAAGTCCCACGCCGCGGCCTTCGGCACCTTCGCAAACGTCTACCCGCACCACTTCCGCTGGCTCGGGGGCGAGGAGCTGGTGCAGCGCTACGAGTCGTCGCCCGGCAATCTGCGCAGCTTCTGTCGGGTCTGCGGCTCGAAGGTACCCGTCTACATGGAGGGGATGAAGCTCTGGGGCGTCCCGGCCGGCCTCTTCGACGACGATCCGGGCGTGCGGCCGTGCCTGCACATGATGGTCGCCTGGAAGGCGCCGTGGTGGGAGCTCGGGGACGCGCTGCCGAAGTTCGACGAGTGGGTGCCGGGCTTCGGGCCCGGTGACGAGCGATGAGGCGGGCGGCGCAGCTCCTGCTCGCGCTCGCCCTCGGCGGGCTCGCCGTCGCGCTCTGCGGCTGCGGCCCCTGGGGCCCGCAGGGGATCGTCGCCGGCGGGCCCTTCCTCGGCGAGGTGGAGCCGACGCCCGCCGACTGGTCCTTCACCGACGCGCATCCGCTGGTCGCGATCGAGACGCGCGGGCGTTGGTTCCGCCACAGCGTGACGATCCTCTGCGTCTCGGCGGACGGGAAGCTCTACGTGATGGCGCGTCATGCGCCGACGAAGCGCTGGGTGCGCGAGGCCGTGGCCGATCCGCGCGTGCGGGTCGAGATCGGGGGCAAGCTCTACGCCGGGCGCGCGGTGCGGATCGACGATCAGCCCGGAGCGGGCGAGGGTGACTCGCCCGTCGCGCAGGCGTTCCTCCGGAAGTACGTGGGAATCGAGGCCGAGCACGCGCGCTCCCTCGTCGGCCCGCCCGGATCGGACGACCGCGCGGAGCTCTGGACCTTCCGGATCGATCCGCCGCTCGCGGGCGATGAGCCCACGTCGTGAGGCGCCTGCGCTTCGCTGCGCTCGGCTTCGTCCTGGTGGTGGGCGGCTTCCTGGTCTGGGCGCGGCTCTTCGCGGGCGGCCCCGTGGCGCAGATTCCCGGCGGCTGGCTGCGCGGCGAGCCCGCGCGCGAGCTGCCACGCGACTGGGGCTTCGCGAACGCCGAGAAGTACCTGCTGGTCGAGAGCGACGCCTGGACGCTTCCGTACTCGGCGAGCGTCTGGTTCCTCGCCTACGAGGGACGTCTGCATCTCCTGCTGCCGAGCTTCTTCGGCGACGGCCTGAAGCGTCGCCTCGATGACGATCCGAGCCTGACCGTGAAGCTCGGCGGCACGCTCTACCCGCAGGTCGCCGTGCGGGTCGACGATGCCGACGCGCTCGGGACCCTGCTCGCGCCGGTGATCCGGCGCCAGTTCGCGATCGAGATCTCGGGCGCCGTGCGACCTGTCGGCAAGGCGGCGGAGCTCTGGGTCTACCGGCTCGACGATCCGCCGTCGAGCGTGGCGGCGTCGCCGGCGGGTGTCGCCCACGCCGCCGCAGCGCCGGACGCAGCGCCGGACGCAGCGCCGGCCGCGGCGCCCGCGCCGCGCGCCGACGAGCGCGCGCGCATGGTCGACGCGATCGACGTGCACGTCGTCCGCAGCGCCGGCGAGACCGGCGTCACCACGCTCTCGCCGCGCGTCCGCCAGGCCCTGCTCGACGTCCCGCGCCATGCCTTCGTGCCGGCTGCGGTGGCGGAGCACGCCTACGCCGACACCCCGCTGCCGATCGGGCGCGACCAGACGATCTCGCAGCCGTTCATCGTGGCGCTCATGACGGAGCTCGCACGGGTCGGACCCGGCGACACGGTGCTCGAGGTGGGCACGGGCAGCGGCTACCAGGCGGCGATCCTCGGGCGCCTCGCGAAGCAGGTCTACACGATCGAGATCGTGCGCGAGCTCGCCGACGTCGCGTCGGAGCGCCTGGCCCGCCTCGGCTTCGCGAACGTCGTGGTGCGAGCGGGGGACGGCTACGCCGGCTGGCCCGAGCACGCGCCCTTCGCGGCGATCGTGGTCACCGCGGGCGCCGAGACGTTGCCACCCGCCCTGGTCGAGCAGCTCGCGAAGGGCGGCCGTCTCGTGATCCCGCTCGGGCCGGACCCGCAGGCCCAGGAGCTCGTGCTGATCGAGAAGGATGCAGACGGACGCGCCTCGCGCCGGACGGTGATGTCGGTGCGCTTCGTGCCGCTGACCCGTGAGCTGCGCTGAGCCGCGCGCCGCCCCGCGGCTCAGTGCTCGAGCGAACGCTCCTCGACGACGTCGCAGAGCGTCTCCGCGACCTCGTCGAGCCCGACGTCGATGCGCTTCGCGCCGGCCGTGCGCCGCTCGCGCCCGGCCTCGCGCGCGATGTCCGCGAGCGACACCAGGCCGAGGAGCTGCCCGGCCTCGTCCACGACCGGCAGCCGCCGCACGCGCGCCGAGCGCATGATCTCCTCGGCGTCGTGGACGCTGTCGCTCGGGCTGCAGGTCCGCACGCTACGCGTCATGGCGTCGTTCACGTGGAGCGCCTCGAAGGGCTGCCCGTTCAGGTAGGAGCTCATGCAGACGTCACGGTCGGTGATGATGCCGACGAGTCGGCTCGACGCGCCGTCCTCCACCACCGGCACGCAGCCGCAGTCGCGCTCCCACATGATGCGAGCTGCTTCGCGCAGCGTGTCGTCGGGCGTGCACGTCCAGACGCCCTTGGTCATCAGGCTTTCGACGAGCATGGGGGTTCCTCCTTTGATGAGGAGGAGCATGGAGCGTGCGGACGTGATGACAACCCCACGCCTCGGCCGGCGTCGCTCGCGGGACCGATCGCCTCAGGCCCGGTGGTTCGGCTCGACCACGTGCGACAGGGTGTGGCCCACCCCGTCGAGGGCGAGGTCCAGGCGGCGCACGCCGCGCTCCGCGGCGATCCCGGCCGCCCGTGCGATGTCCGCCAGCGAGAGAACGCCGAGGAGATGCCCGGCGTCGTCCACCACCGGCAGCCGCCGCACGTGGGCGGCGCGCATCAGACCCTCGGCCTCCCCGAGGGAGTCGCCCGGGCGGCAGGTCCGGAGCACCCGCGCCATGGCGTCCCGTACCAGCAGCTCGTCGAGCGGCCGTCCTTCCAGGTAGGCCGCCATGCAGACGTCACGATCGGTCACGATGCCGACGACCCGGCCCGAGCCGTCGCTCTCCACCACCGGGACGCAGCCGCAGTCGCGCTCCCACATGATGCGTGCGGCCTCGCGAAGCGAGTCGTCCGCCGTGCAGGTCCAGACGACCTTGGTCATGAGCTGTTCGACGTTCATGCTGCAACCCTCCGAGCGCACCCGCCTATCGAGGCAGCAAGGCGCGTGCCGCGCCGCCAACGGACCAGGACGCGTCTCGTCGCGTCTCGCAGCGCTCGGCCGCCGGTCCCCGTGCGCGGGTCTACAAAACGCCGCGCAGCGCTTCCCTCGAGCGCGCGTTCGTGCGAGCCTGGGCCTGCGCCCGCTCCCGCGTATCAGGGAGAGCTGCGTCCATGGCGTCCGCGATCGCGCCCCGTCCGAAGGCTCCGGCCGAGATCATCGACATCCTGCACTACGAGCGGCACGGCTATCCGCACGAAGCGTGGGCGAAACTGCGACGGGAAGCGCCCGTCGCCTGGTGCGAGGCGCCCGGCTATCCCGGTTTCTGGGCGATCACCAAGCACGCCGACGTGATCGCGCTCTCGAAGGAGCCTGCGCGCTTCCGGGTCGCGCCGATCATGGCGATCTTCCCGCGCGAGCAGTACGACCCCGAGCACTTCCCGTTCCGGCACCTGCTGAACATGGATCCACCCGAGCACCGCGCCTACCGCGCCGTCCTCGCGGGGCGCTTCACGCCGCGCGCCGTCGAGTCCCTGCGCGCGAGCACCGAGGCCGTGGTCGACGACTGCCTCGCCCGGCTCGAGGGCGAGCGCAATCTCGACTTCGTGAGCGACCTCTCGGCGATCGTGCCGATCGTGGTGATCGCCGAGATGCTCGGCATCCCCGAGGCCGACCGCCAGCGCTTCTTCCACTGGACGAACCTGATCATCGCGGGAACCGATCCCGACTACCAGGACGGCGAGAGCACCACAGCGGCGACGGAGCGCGGCATCCGCGAGCTCTTCGCGTACTTCGGCGAGATGGTCGAGGCGCGCCGCAGGCAGCCGACCGACGACATGACGAGCGTCCTCGCCAACGTGAAGATCGGCGGCGCGTACATCCCCGAGTGGGAGCTGATGTCGTATCTCGCGCTGGCAGTGGTCGCGGGCAACGAGACCACGCGCAACGCGGCGACCGGCGGCATGCTCGCGCTGCTCGAGAATCCGGGCGAGCTCGCAAAGCTGCGCGCGAAGCCGGCGCTGCTGCGGCCGGCGATCGAGGAGATCGTGCGCTGGACGTCGCCGGTGAACCAGTTCTGCCGCACGCCCGTGAACGACGTCGAGCTGCGCGGCGTGCGGATCCCGGCCGGCGAGCCCGCCTGCGTCTTCTTCGCGTCGGCGAACCGCGACGAGGAGGTCTACGCCGATCCCTTCGCGTTCCGGGTGGACCGGCAGCCGAACCCGCATCTCGGCTTCGGGGTGGGCGAGCACGTCTGCATGGGTGCGCACCTGGCGCGCCTCGAGCTGCAGTCGCTGTTCCGCGCCCTGGTCGCGAGGCTCGAAGACGTCGAGCTGGCCGGCGAGCCCGCCCGTCAGCGCTCGAGCTTCGTCGGCGGAATCAAGCGGCTGCCGCTGCGCTGGCGGCTCCGACCCGGATCGCGGGGCGCCAGCCGCGCGGTGGCGTGAAGCCGGAGCGGGTGCTGGTCGGCGCCGAGACGGATCTCAGTAGATCCACTGCCCTCGCTCGAAGCGGAAGATCTCGGTGACGTTCGTCTCGCCCGCGACCTGGCACTTCGCGTCGGTTGCGTCGGCGCAGGCGTATTCCTTCTCGACGTAGCGGAGCAGGCCGACGAAGGGGGCCGAGGTCGACGAGGTGCGCTTGAGCTCGGTCGTGAACTCGTCGGCGTACTGGTTGAACTTCAACGCGACGTTCGACTGCTTGGCGGTGACCTTGTTGGCCTCCCGCACCGAGATCGAGCCGGCGTGCATCTTCTTCATCCACTCGCGGGCGAAAGCGTCGAAAGCGGCCTGGGCGCTCTCCTGGGTGACGGCGCCCTTGGCGGCCTTCCGGGCCGCCGGCTTCGCGGCGGCCGCCGTCTTGGCCGGGGCCGGCTCGGCGGCGTACGCCGCGGCGGGAAGGAGTCCGAACGAGATCACCAGGGCGCAAGCAGCCAGCGAACCCCGGCGCGTGAACGACTGCTTCGACATCGGTCGACCTCCCTTCAGTCCCACCCCATCGGCCGTCCCGGATCCGGGATCGACCCCCATCAGCCTAAGTAATCGGCCATGCCCTGGGGGTCAACCGGTGATGCAGGTGACAAAATGGAAACGGGGCGCCGAACTTCCCGGGGAGAGGGGCCGGAAGCCCTCTGCGGACGCTTTCGCCTCCGCCCCGGGTGATAGAGTGGGCCGGCGATGAGCACCCGCATCCTCGTCGTGGACGACGAGCCCGATCTCCTCGAGCTCGTCCGCTTCAACCTGAGCCAGGCCGGCTTCGCCGTGGACACGGCAACCGCCGGCCGCGAGGCCCTCGAGAAGGTCCGGCGCTCACCGCCGGACCTCCTGGTCCTCGACCTCATGCTGCCGGACGTCTCCGGCAACGACATCGCCCGCCAGATCCGATCCGACCCGGGATTGGCCGACCTCCCCATCTTGATGCTCACGGCCAAGTCAGAGGAGGTCGACCGGGTGGTGGGCTTCGAGCTCGGCGCCGACGACTACGTGACGAAGCCCTTCAGCCCGCGCGAGCTCATCCTGCGGGTGAAAGCCGTGCTGCGGCGTCGCTCGGCGGCGCCCTCCGCGACGCCCGGCCTCGAGCACGGGGCGCTTCGCCTCGACCCCGACCGCCATCGCTGCTTCGTGAAGGGCGACGAGGTCGACCTGACGGCGAAGGAGTTCAAGCTCCTGACCACGCTCATGAGCCGGCCCGGCCGCGTGCTCACCCGGGAGCGGCTGCTCGACGAGGTCTGGGGCTCCGAGATCACGGTCACGAGCCGCACCATCGACACCCATCTGAAGCGTCTGCGCGAGAAGCTCGGCGCCGCGGGGGACCTGATCGAGACCGTGCGCGGTGTCGGCTATCGCTTCGCGGAGTGAGGCGGGCGCCGGCGCGCGCCGGTAGCCTCCGCGCCGTGACGTCCTCGAGCACCCGTCCGCAGCTCGTCGTCATCGCGAGCCTCGCCGCGCTCGTGGCGGTGATGCTCGGGGCGTTCCTCGTCGCCGCTGGGCTCGAGCCCGCGGACGCGCCGCCGGACGCCCTTCCCTGGCGCAGCGTCGGCGTGGCGATGCTGGCCGGCGGCGTCGCCGCCGGTGGCGTCGGTTGGCTGCTGACCCGCCGCCTGCTGGATCCCCTGCGCCGGATCGAGCGCTTCGCGAGCGAGGTCGCGGCCGGTGACCTCGACCGCCGCCTGGGCTGGCGCGCGGGCGGCGAGCTCGGACGCATCGCGGAGAGCCTCGACCGCATGGCCGACGAGCTCCAGCGCCGGATCGGCGAGGCCACGAGCGAGAAGGAGCAGCTCCAGGCGGTGCTCGCGGGCATGGTCGAGGGCGTGCTCGTGGTGAACGCCCAGGGGCGCCTCGTGCTCGCGAATCCGAGGCTGCGCGAGATGTTCGCGGTCTGGGGCGAGGTCGCCGGCCGGACGCCCCTCGAGGTGATCCGCCACGCGGGCGTGGACGACGCGCTGCGCGCGGCCGCGGCCACGACGGAGCTCGTGGCGCGCGAGATCCAGGTCGGGATGGGGGAGGGTGGACGCTCGATCCTGGTGCACGCGGCGGCCTATCCGCCGGGGGCGTCGCGCCTCGGGACCGTCGCGGTCTTCCACGACGTCACCGAGCTGCGACGCCTCGAAAGCATGCGCCGCGACTTCGTCGCGAACGTCTCCCACGAGCTGAAGACGCCCCTCACCGCGATCCGCGGCTTCGCGGAGACGCTGGTCTCGGCCGACGTGCCGCCCGAGGACGTCGAGAAGTACCTGTCCGTGATCCTGCGCCACGCCGAGCGGCTCTCGAACCTGATCGAGGACCTGCTCGAGCTTTCGCGCATCGAGAGCCGCAAGCAGCCGCTGCGCGTCGGGCCCGTGGACGTGGCGCGCGTCGCCGCGAGCATCATGGCGGGCATGGAGCCCCAGCTCCGGGCGCGCGACCTCGACGTGGAGCTCGTGCCCGGCGACGCGCCGGCGGCCCTCGCGGATCGCGGCGCCGTGGAGCAGATCCTGACCAACCTGCTCGACAACGCCGCGAAGTACACCAACCCCGGCGGGCACGTCGAGGTTCGCGTCGGCAGCGAGGGGCATGCGGTGCGGATCGACGTCCGCGACGACGGCGTCGGCATCCCGAAGCAGGACCTGCCGCGCATCTTCGAGCGCTTCTATCGCGTCGAGAAGGCGCGCTCCCGGGACCTCGGCGGCACGGGGCTCGGGCTCGCGATCGTGAAGCACCTGGTCCAGGCCATGGACGGCGAGATCCACGTCGCGAGCGAGGTCGGGCGCGGCTCGACCTTCACCATCCTGCTCCCCGAGGCGCCCGCCGAGGTGCCCGCCGCCCGGGGCTGAGAGGGCGCGCGCGGCCGCATCCTCACGGATCTGCCCCGAATCGGAAACGTTCCTTCACGAATCCGCCACACGATGACCATAGTCTCGGGCGTCCCGTCACATCCGACACACGGGAGGGAGGCCCATGCGACGAATCCTGGCAGGCAAGGCGGCACAGGCGCTGGCGCTGGCGGTGGCACTGGCCGCGCCGGTGGCGCACGCCGCGGACGAAGCGAAGAGCGAGAAGCCCGTCGTCGACGAGATCCTGGCGATCCTGAAGGAGCGCGGCGATCTCGACGAGGGCGAGTATCAGCGCCTGGTCGCGAAGAACGCGCAGCACGAGGAAGAGGAGCAGAAGCTTCTCCAGCGCATCACGCTCTTCGGCGACGTGCGCGCGCGCTACGAAGGCTTCTGGTACGACCCCGACGCCCTCGACGACTACCCGAACCGCTCGCGCGGTCGCTACCGGGCGCGCCTCGGCGCGAGCGCGGTGGTGAACGACTACGTGACCGCCGTCGCGCGCATCGTGACGAGCCAGGGCGACAGCCGGAGCGAGAACCAGACCTTCGGCCGCAATCGCTCCGACTTCGACTACGACGGCGTGTACTGGGACTGGGGCTACCTCCAGGCGAAGACCCGAGAGGGGCAGCTCCCGGGCGGCACGATCGCCATGACCCAGCTCGGCAAGACGCCGAATCCCTTCGCCGGGAAGCTCGGCCGCGAGAAGATGCTCTGGGATCAGGACATCACGCTCGAGGGCGCGGTGGCGACGCTCACCGCGGCGCCCTGGAAGAACGTGAAGCTCTATCTCAACTCCGGCTACTCGGTCATCGACGAGAACTGGAGCGCGACCGGCGGCGTGAACAAGGACCCGCACATGATCGCGGTGCAGGGCGGGTTCGAGGTGAAGCCGCTCTCGACGGTCTCGGCGGGGGCCCGGCTCTCGTGGTTCGGCTTCCGCTCCCTCGACTCCGCCTTCATCGAGCGCGGCGTCAACGGGGCGATCTCGTCTGGCGCGGCGACCGACTCCGCGGGCAACATCCTCGACGGCCTGACGGGCGACCCCGACGGCGGCTCGATGGACGTGGCCGAGTTCCAGGCGGCCCTCACCTGGAGCGGCATCGACGCCTGGCCCGTGACCCTGGCCGGCGGAGTGAGCCAGAACTTCTCGGCGGAGCGGTCGGCCCTGTTCCCGGGCACCGGGAAGGAGGCGCGCGGCTGGAACGCCGGCGTAGAGTTCGGCGACAAGGCGGAGTGGGTGCGCCTCGGCGCCACCTACTACTTCCTCGAGGCCAACGCCTTCCCGTCGATGTACATCGACAGCGACACGGTCGACGGGATCACCAACCGGAAGGGCTGGGTGTTCACGGCGGCGCGCCAGCTCTTCACCAACACCGACGCGATCCTGAGCGTGTACTCGAGCGACATCATCGAGGACGCGTTGCCCGCGGACGAGTTCTCGATCCCGGGCTCGGACCGGATCCGCGTGCAGGCCGACGTGGAGGTGAAGTTCTGACCGCCGCGGGCGGGGCGTCCCACGCGGACGCCCCGCCCGCTGGCCCTCAGCCGAAGCGGCCGGTGATGTAGTCCTCGGTCTGCTTGACCTGGGGCTTCACGAACAGGCGCCCGGTCTCTCCGTACTCGATCACCTCGCCCAGGTACATGAAGGCCGTGAAGTCCGAGCAGCGTGCAGCCTGCTGCATGTTGTGCGTGACGGTCAGGAGCGTGTAGTCCTGCTTCAGCTCCTGCATCAGGTCCTCGATCTTCGCCGTCGCGATCGGGTCGAGGGCCGAGCACGGCTCGTCGAGCAGGATCACCTCGGGCTCGACCGCGATCGCCCGCGCGATGCACAGGCGCTGCTGCTGGCCCCCCGAGAGGCCGAGGGCGCTCTCGTGGAGGCGGTCCTTCACCTCGTCCCAGAGCGCCGCGCCGCGCAGGCTCTTCTCCACCACCTCGTCGAGGTCGCGCGTCTTCTGCATGCGGTGGATGCGGCAGCCGTAGGCGACGTTCTCGTAGATCGACTTCGGGAACGGGTTCGAGCGCTGGAACACCATGCCGATCCGCGTGCGCAGCGTGTTCACGTCCACCCGCGGATCGAAGATGCTCGCGCCGTGGAAGCGGATGTCGCCTTCCACCCGGACGCCGTCGATCAGGTCGTTCAGGCGGTTGAAGCAGCGGAGCAGGGTCGACTTGCCACAGCCCGACGGCCCGATGAAGGCCGTGATCTTGCGCTCGGGGATCTCCATCGAGATCGACTTCAGGGCCTTGGTCTCGCCGTACCACAGCGAGAGTCCATCCACCGTGAGGGCGGGCTTGTCGATCAGGGGCGCGGTCGCGGTGTCCGGCACGAGCTCGGGACCCTCCGTCGGGGGGGATGACATCGCGGCCTCGTCAGATGCTGCGCGTGGCGTATTTCTGCCGCAAGTGGTTGCGGACCAGGATCGCCAGCAGGTTGGTGGCCAGGACCACGGCGATCAGGAGCAGCGCCGTGGCGAACACGAGCGGCTTGGCCGCCTCGACGTTCGGGCTCTGGAACCCCACGTCGTAGATGTGGAAACCAAGGTGCATGAACTTTCGCTCGAGGTGCACGAAGGGGAAGTTCCCGTCCAGGGGGAGGCTCGGGGCGAGCTTCACCATGCCCACGATCATGAGGGGGGCGACCTCGCCAGCGGCCCGCGAGAGGGCGAGGATCAGCCCGGTCAGGATCCCCGGCGCTGCCGCGGGCAGCACGACCCGCCACAGGGTCTCGAACTTGGTTGCGCCGAGGGCGAGGGAGCCCTCGCGCACGTTCCGCGGCACCGCCGCGAGGCCCTCCTCGGACGAGACGATCACGACCGGCACCGTGAGCAGCGCGAGGGTGAGGCTCGCCCACAGGATGCCGCCCGTGCCGAAGGTCGGCGTCGGCAGCGACTCGGGATGGAAGAGCTGGTCGATCGTGCCCCCGATCAGGTAGACGAAGAAGCCGAGGCCGAAGACGCCGAACACGATCGAGGGCACGCCTGCGAGGTTGTTCACGGCGATCCGGACCAGGCGCACCGCGATGCCCTCCTTCGCGTACTCGCGCAGGTAGACCGCCGCGATCACCCCGAACGGCATCACGAAGATCGACATCAGGAAGACCATCATCACGGTGCCGAAGATGGCCGGGAAGATGCCGCCCTCGGTGTTCGACTCGCGGGGGTCCGCCGAGACGAACTCCCAGACGCGCGAGAGGTAGAGGCCGACGCGTCCGCCGAAGCCGAGGGCGTTCGGCGCCACGGCGCGCACCACGGCGCCGACGGGAAGCTCCTTCGCGGCGCCGTCGGCGGCCTCGAGCTGCACGGTCTCGGCGTCGAAGCGCTGGCGCACCTCGGCGAGCTGCGCGGCGAGCGCCTCGTAGCGCGCGTGCAGCGCCTTCGTCTCGGCGGCGATGGCGTCGGCACGGCGCGTGCGCTCGGGCTCGGGCGGCGCGTCGAGGGCGAGCTTGCGCTCTGCGAGGCGCGCGCGCTCGAGGGCGTAGTTCAGCGCGCCGAGCTCGCCCTTCTCGAGCCGCTCGAGGCTCTCGCGCTCGCGCGCCTTCTCGGCGACGAGACGGGTCAGCGCCGGCCAGGCATCGGCGCCGCTCGCGAGCGTCTCGTCGCCGCGCTTCACGCTGCGCACGAAGCCGTGGAAGTTCCCCCACTCGAGGCGCTCGAGCAGCGCCGCGTCTCGCGGCTCGCTGCGCGCGACCACGTCCGCGTCATCGATCCAGCGGAAGTCCGCGCCCGTGAGGTCGCGGTTCCCGACCTCGACCCGGATCCGCGTCGGGGCGACACCGTCGGCGCCGAGCGCCGCGCCCGGGATCTCCTCGCGCTCCAGCACCGCGCCGAGCACCTTGCCGCCGTCGCGCAGCGCGAGCAGCTCGAGGCGGGGCTGCCAGAAGTAGCCGAGACCGTGCCACGCGAGGACACCGAGCAGGCCCACGATCAGCACCAGGCTCACCGCGAGCGCGCCGCAGCAGAGCCAGGTCATGGCGTCGCCGACACGATCGGGGCGGCGTTCATGGAGGCCGATGGCCATTGCTCCCCTCCTACAGCCGCGCGAAGCGCTCGCGCAGGCGCTGCCGCACCAGCTCCGCGAGCGTGTTCACGAGGAAGGTCAGCACGAAGAGCAGGAGGGCCGCGAGGAAGAGCGTGCGGTAGAGCGTCCCGCCGAGCGGCGCCTCCGGGATCTCCACGGCGATGTTGGCCGAGAGGGTCCGGAAGCCGTTGAAGGGGCTCCAGTCCATGATCGGCGTGTTGCCCGTCGCCATCAGCACGATCATGGTCTCGCCCACGGCGCGACCGAAGCCGACCATGACGGCCGAGAAGATTCCCGCGCTCGCCGTCGGGAGCACGACGCGGACGACGGTCTGCCAGCGGCTCGCGCCGAGCGCGAGGGAGCCTGCCGTGAGGTTTCCCGGCACGTTCGAGAACGCGTCCTCGGAGATCGCGAAGATGATCGGGATCACGGCGAAGCCCATGGCGATGCCGACCACGATCGCGTTGCGCTGGTCGTAACGGGCCCCGCTCGTGGCGTAGAGCCACTCGGGAAAGCTCCCGCCGAACGCGCTGCGTTCGATGCTCTCGCCGAGCGTCGCGAGGACGAGGCTTCCGGCCACGATCACCACTGCCACCAGCGCGAGCTCGCTGCCCGAGACGAAGCGGCCGCGCACGCGCTTCGGGATCGCGGTCCAGAGGCCGCCCGCCGCCAGCGCGAGCAGCGGCACGCCGAGGGCCACGAGCCAGAGCGAGACCAGTCGGGTCTCGACCAGGGGCGCGAGCCAGAGGCCCGCCAGGAAGCCGAGGACGACGCTCGGCAGCGACGCCATGAGCTCGACCGTCGGCTTCACCACCCGCTGAAGCCGCGGGTGCATGAACTGCGATGTGTACATCGCGCCGAGCACTGCGAGCGGCACGGCGAGCACCAGCGAGTAGAACGTGCCCTTGAGCGTGCCGACCAGGAGCGGCGTCAGCGAGAGCTTCGCCTCGAAGTCGTCGCTGCCGCTGCTCGATTGCCAGACGTAGGACGGCGCCGGATCGCCCTCGTACCAGACGCGTCCGAAGAGCGCCCGGAAGGACGCCTCGGGATGCGGATTGTCGACGTCGAGCACGTCGAGGCGACCCGGCCCGGCGAGGAGCGCGCCGTCGCCCTTCGGCGCGAAGGCGATCGACGTCGCGCCCGCGACGGGCGCCTCGCCGCGCCAGAGCACGCGATCCGAGGTCGAGTAGTAGAGCCCGAGCCCGCCGCTCGCGTCGAGCGCCAGGAAGGTGCGGTTGCGCTGGGACGCCGCGATGCGCGTGATCGCGCCGTCCTGACGCGGGAAGGTGTGCAGCTGCGAGAACGCGGTCCCGCGCTCGGGCCGCGCGGGGTCGCCCGTCTCGACCCAGATCGCGAGGGCGCCGTCCTCGTGGCCCACGACGAGTGCGCGGTCGCCGACCAGCAGCCCGAGGGCGTTCACGGGCGAGGCTCCCGCGGCGGCCACGACCGCCGGCTTCGCGCCGGGCTGCGTCAGATCCCACGCGACGAGCTGGCCGGCGGCGGTGGCGGCGTAGAGCCGATGCTGGGCGCGGTCGAACAGGAGCTTCACCGGCGGCGCCGGGCTCTCGAGGCTGCGGCGTTCCTCGCTGGTGGTGACGGTGCCGGTCATGAAGTTCCGGGCCTGGGTCTGCCGCACGAGGACGACCGTGCCGTCCGCGACCACACCCGCGGCCGCCGAGCCGTCCTCGCTGCGGGCGGCTGCGAAGACCGGGACCGGCCCACGCGCGGGGTCGAGGTCGATCCACTGGCGCTCGCCCAGGCGTGGCGTCACGCGCCGGACATCGCCCTCGAACGAGACGTCCCAGGCGAGAGGCTGGATCACGACGCGGCCGTCGCGCGTCGCGGCCGCGAGGGCATCGTCCCCCGCCAGGGCCACGGCGGCCGCGAGGTCCGCGGCGAGGATCGGCTCGGCGATCACGCGCGCGCCGTCGTCGAGCCGGAACACCGAGACGAGACCGTCGTAGGCGATGCCGGCGGCGTGGCTGCGGGAGGGATCGATCAGCAGCGCGTCCGGCGGCGCCCCGGACTCGACGAAGCTCGCCGCCGAGCCGACGCGCGACGCGGTCAGGAGCGGCCAGACCTCGATCACGAGGAAGGCGAGGATGCCGAGGATGCTCGCGATCACGCCGAGGCCGCCGGCGGTGAAGACACCGCGGGCCAGCCGGTCGAGCAGGATGCGGCGCCGTGCAACGGCGCCCGGCTGGGCCCCGAACGCGCGCGGGGCCCGCTCGGGGGCCCGGGCGCTCGCCTCGAGATGGCTCGCCATGGGGGGTCATCCGCGCCGCGGGGGGGCCGAAGCATGCGAAGGGACGAAGCGGGAGACGGCGCCGCGGCCACCCCGACCGGCCGCGGCGCCGCCATCTTGGCACACGATCAATCGAGCTTCTTCATCTCGGCCTGCTCGATGTCGCCGAGCACCGGGAGGTAGCCGTCCTTCACCACGATCTCCTGGCCCTCCTTCGAGAGCACGAAGCGGACGAACTCGCGCACCAGCGGGTCCATCGGGCGGCCCGGCGGGCGGTTCACGTAGACCAGGAGGAAGCGCGCGAGCGGGTACTTGCCGCCGTAGACGTCGGCCGGCTCGGCCTTGCCGTACGCCTCGCCCTCCTTCTTCGCGAGGTCGAGGGCCTTCACGCCCGAGGTCTTGTAGCCGATGCCGCTGTAGCCGATGCCGCTCGCGTCGGCGGTGACGCCCTGCACCACGGACGCCGAGCCCGGCTGCTCCTTCACGGTGTCCTTGTAGTCGCCGTTGCAGAGCGCGTGCTCCTTGAAGTAGCCGTAGGTGCCCGAGGCGGAGTTGCGGCCGTAGAGGCTCATGGGCCGCGTCGCCCAGGCGCCCGTGAGGCCGAGATCCTTCCACGAGGCGATGCCCGCCGGCCCGCCGCAGCGCCGGCTCTTCGAGAAGATCGCGTCGACCTGCGGGAGCGTCAGCTTCTCGAGCGGGTTGTCCTTGTTCACGTAGACCGCGAGCGCGTCCACCGCGACGCGGATGCCCGTCGGCGGGTAGCCGTACTTCTTCTCGAACTCGTCGATCTCGGTGGGCTTCATCTCACGGCTCATGGGGCCGAGCTGCGCCGTGCCGGCGATCAGGGCCGGCGGCGCGGTCGACGAGCCCTTGCCCTCGATCTGGATCCGCACGCTCGGGTACTGCTTCTGGAAGCCTTCGCCCCAGAGCGTCATCAGGTTGTTCAGCGTGTCGGAGCCGATCGAGCTCAGGTTGCCCGAGATCCCGCTCGCCTTTTCGTAGGCGGGGATCTTGGGGTCGATGGTCACGGTCTGCGCCGTGGCGAGACCGGGCAGGGCTGCACCGAGGACGAGCGCGAGCGCGAAGCGGGTCGGAGTCATGGGCGGGTACCCCCTCTGGCCTCCGGCGGGTCGCCGGGTGCCGTGGACGCGGAGAATCCGTGTGATACTTGACGCGGGAAAGTCGCGTTCGTGACGAATCCGTGAAGAACCGTCGGGGAGGGGGCGCAGGCTGCGCGCGTCGTCCAAGGTTCGGAGCAGCGGATGCGGCGCGAGCGCGGGATGGTCGCGCGTCACGCGCGTCGGGGGTGAGCGGGGGCGATGAGCCGGATGTTCGACACGGCGCTGACCGAGCTCCGTGAGATGACGCTGCGGATGGGCGGCCTGGCCGAGGCCATCCTCGCGAAGGCGCTGCGCGCCGTGACGGAGCGGCGCGCCGATCTCGCCCAGGAGGTGCAGCGCGACGACCTCGAGATCGATCGCCTCGACGTGGCGATCGACGAGCGCGTGCTGCGGGCGCTCGCGCTCCAGGCACCGGTGGCCGAGGACCTGCGCCAGGTGCTCGCGATCAAGATGATCACGACCGACGTCGAGCGGGTCGGCGACATCGCGCGCAACATCGGGAAGAGCGCGCTGCGGCTCGCCGATCGACCCATCGTGACGCTGCCCGCCCGGCTCGGCGATCTCGCCGACGAGGCGCGCGATCTGCTGAAGGCCGCCCTCGACAGCTTCGCCGAGCGCGATGCCGCGAAGGCGCGCGCGGTCCTGGCCGGCGACGACCAGATCGACGAAGACCAGGACAGGATCGTGCGCGAGGCGCTCGAGGAGATCTCGGCGCATCCCGAGCTCTCGTCCCAGGAGATCGACCTGATCCTGATCGCGAAGAACCTGGAGCGCGTCGGCGACCACGCGACCAACATCGCGGAGAGCGTCGTCCTCGCGACCGAGGCCCTGAACCTGAAGCACGCGGAGAAGCTCCGCAGCTGAGGCACGGCAGCGTGGCAACGGACCCCGCCGCGCGCGCCCTCGCGCGCCGTTTCGTGGACGCGATGGCGCCGGCGCTGCGCCAGGCGGCGGCGCTCACGCGGGCGCTCGAGGGAAGGGTCCCGAACCGGCCGAAGCTCGCGGAGACGAGCGAGTCGAAGGCGGCCCTGACCGCCGCCGACACCGCCTCCCAGGAGACGCTCCTCGTGCGCCTGCTCGACGCCTTCCCCGAGGTCGAGCTCGAGGCCGAGGAGGACACACCCACGACGCACGCCTTCCCGGTGTCGGGATCCGGCCGGGTCGTGATCGATCCCGTGGACGGCACGTTGCACTCGTACCTCGAGGCGCGCGGGCCCTACGCGATCCTGGTCGGCCTGGTCTGGGACGAGCGCTTCATCGCGTCGCTGGTGGCGCTGCCGCGGGAGAACCTGCTCTTCGACGCGGTGCTCGGCGACGGCGCCACGCGCCGCAACGAGCGGGGCGAGGCCGGGGCGGCGTCGCTCTCCGGGCCCAGCCGTCGCGTGCTGGTGTCGCACGGCGTCGACCCCACGGTGCTCTCGCGGCTGCGTGCGCGTGGCTACGACGCCGTGCCCGCGGCGGGCGGCGCGGTCGCGGTGGCGCCCCTCGTGCCGGGCGTCTGCGGCGGGCTCCGCGTCGCGCCGGCGAACGCGGGGCCGGCGGGCGTGAGCTCGCGTGGCCGCGTCGGCCTGCTCGTGGCGCGGGAAGCCGGCGCGATCGTGTGCGGCATGGGCGGCGCGCCGTTCCCGGAGGAGGTGGATGCCGTCGCGCCGGGGCTCGTCACGGCGGCGAGCCCGGCCGTGCGCGACGACCTTCTCTTCGCCCTCGCGGCCGCGTTCGACGCCTGACGCGCGCGGGAGACCCCGCGCGCGCGTCCTACATCTGCGTGTAGTCGGGCCCCTCGCCGCCCTCGGGCGGCGTCCAGGTGATGACCTGGTACGGATCCGCGATGTCGCAGGTCTTGCAGTGGACGCAGTTCTCGTGGTGGATGAAGAGCTTCTTCTTCCCGGGGTTCTCCGGGTCGGGAACCATCTCGTAGACCGCGGCCGGGCAGAACTTCTCGCACGGGTTCCCGTACTCGACGCTGCAGACGTCGCGGCAGAGGTCGGTGTCGGCGACCACGAGATGCGAGGGCTGGTCGGCTTCGTGCTGGGTGCCGCTGAAGCCGACGAGGTGCTCCTTCGAGAACGTGAGCTTCCCGTCGCCCTGGTACTTCGTGTAGGCCGCCTGCTTCGCCGCGCCGTCCTCGATCTCCGAGAGCTTCTTCATGTGGGTGTGGCCGGCGCTGAAGTGCAGCGGGTCGACCAGGCCGCGGCCGCCCGTCGCCAGCATGGCGGGGATGTTGAGGCCCATGGCGAAGACCGGGCTCACCTCGACGGAGCCGTGGAAGTTCCGCGCCTCGCGGTGCTCGGTGTAGGCCCAGCTCGCGCGGTAGCGCTCGGCGTAGCGGCCGAGCGTCACGCTCGAGAAGTCCTTCGCGGCGAGGGCGTCGACGATCGTCTCGGCCGCCATCATGCCGCTCTTCATCCCGAGGTGGACGCCCGAGAGGCGGAAGGCGTTGCACATGCCCGCGGAGTCGCCGACCAGCAGCGCGCCGTCGACGTAGAGCTTCGGCTGCGCGTAGAGGCCGCCCATCGGCAGCGCCTTCGCGCCGTAGCGCACGAGCTCGCCGCCCTCGAGCAGCTTCCGCATCCAGGGAATGGTCTTGAACTCCTGGGTGGCGAGATGCGGGTCGTTGAACGGGTCGCTCGAGTCGAGCATCGTGACGTAGCCGAAGGACACCAGGTTGTCCTTCATGTCGTAGAGCCACATGCCGTTGAACTGCTTCAGGAAGTCCGGGAACAGGGAGCCGTGGATCACGCGCCCGGGCTTGTGGTTCTCGGGCTTGATCCGCCAGATCTCCTTGATGCCGGTCTCGTAGACCTGCGGGCAGTCGCCGTGGAGGTCGAAGCGCTCGATCAGCTGCTTCGAGAGGCTGCCGCGCACGCCCTCTCCGAGCACCGTCACCTTCGCGAAGATGTCCATGCCCGGCTGGAAGTTCGCCTTCGGCTTGCCGTGCTTGTCGACGCCCATGTCGCCGATCCGCACGCCGACCACGCGGTTGCCGTCGATCAGCAGCTTGTCGCCGGCGAAGCCGGGGTAGATGTCGATGCCCGCGGCCTCGCACTTCTCGGCCAGCCACTTCCCGACGTTCGAGAGCGACGCGACGTGGTAGCCCTTCTTCTGGAAGTTCGGCGGCGTGAGCGGCGCCTTCAGCGCGAGCTTGCGCGTGAAGGCCCAGAACTGCGCATCGGTGCAGACGTACTCGGTCGGGAAGCCCTGGGCCGCGAAGTCCGGCATCAGCTCCGCGATCGCTTTCGGGTTGATGACGGCGCCCGAGAGCAGGTGGTCGCCGACGCTGGCGCTCTTCTCGATCACGAGCACGGTCGGCGGCTCGATCGGGTCGCCCCCCTGCTTCGCGGCCCGCTCGTTGTGCGCCTTCACCGACTGCATCAGGTGGAGCGCGCCCGCGAGCGTCGCCGGGCCGGCCCCGACGAAGAGGACGTCGACCTCCATGCTCTCGCGTTCGACGGGCTGACTCATCGGGGGAACCTCCATGCGGGGACGGTTCTTCGAGCATAGAGGAAGCCCGATCCGAGGGTCAACGCGTCGTGGCGAGCGGACTCGGAGTCGCACGGCGTTGACCCCCGATGCGCGCTTTCGTACTTTGGGACGCCGACTTCGGCCGGCTCTCGAGACTCCGAGCGCGCCCCCGATCTCCCTGGGCGGACCGCTTCGCGGCGCCGCAAGAGGCCATCTCATGTCCACGATGATCACCGAGGAATGCATCAACTGCGGCGTGTGCGAGCCCGAGTGCCCGAACGAGGCCATCAGCGAGGGCGAGGAGACCTTCCAGATCGACCCGGAGCTCTGCACCGAGTGCGTGGGCTTCCACGACGAGGAGCAGTGCGCCGCGGTCTGCCCCGTCGATTGCTGCGTGCCCGACCCGAACCGCCGGGAGGACGAGGCGGCGCTCCTCGAGCGCGCCAAGGCGATCCATCCCGACAAGGCGGCGGAGCTCACGCTCTCACCACAGACGTCGCGCTTCCGGGCGGCCTGAGGCCCCGGCTCAGCGCGCGGCGGCGCCCTCGCCCAGGAGGGTGCGGCGCCAGAGCAGGAAGAGCCCGAGGGCCACGAACATCATCAGCCCCGCGATCAGGAACGGCGCCCCGTAGCCGAGGCGCTCGAAGGCGAGGCCGGCCCAGATCGGGCCGATGATGCGCCCGGTCGTCGCCATCGACTGGCTCTCGCCCATCAGCTCGCCCGCCTTGTCCTCGTGACAGGCCTTCGAGTAGAGGCTGGTGAAGGTCGGGAACGAGAGGCCGTTGCCGATCGCGATCAGCGGCCCGAGCGCGAAGAACCAGCTCGACGACGTGACCAGCGGGATCGCTGCGAGCCCGATGCCCGTCAGCACCAGCCCGATCACCACCAGCTTCCGCTCGCCGAGGCGCGGCGCGAGCCAGCGGATCAGCCCGCCCTGGGTGAAGGCGATCGAGAGCCCGATCACCGAGAAGATCCACGCCGCGTCGAGGGGTCCGAGGCCGAAGCGCTTGTTCAGGTAGAGCGTGAACATCGACTCGAGGGCCGCGAACGCCGTGAAGAGATGCAGGAACAGATAGAGGTAGAGCCCGATCCGCCGGTCGTGGAGCGAGAGCATCAGGCGGATCGGCGGCGGCACGAAGACGCGCGCGAGGCCGTCCCAGTTCTTCGTCCGCACCTCTGGGGGGCGCGACTCCGGCAGCCACCACCAGGCGAGCGCGAGGTTCACCGCGGCGAGGATCGCGATGCCGTAGAAGGGAGCGAGCTCGTGCACGTGCCAGAGCGCGCCGCCGAGCGCGGGCCCGAGCACGAAGCCGAGCCCGAATGCGGCGCCGATGATGCCCATCCCCGACGCGCGCTGCTCCGGCGGCGTCACGTCCGCCACCACCGCCTGGGCGGTGCCGATGCTCGCCGCGAAGAAGCCCGCGAGGATCCGCGCCACGTAGATCACGGCCAGGGACTGGGCCGCGGCCAGGAGCAGGAACGAGAGCACGGTCCCGAAGAGCGAGAACAGCAGCACGGGCCGCCGCCCGATCCGGTCCGAGAGCCAGCCCCAGGCCGGCAGGAAGACGAGCTGCGCCACGGCATAGAGCGACAGGATCAGCCCGACCTCGACCGAGCCGGCGCCGATCCGGGTGGCCCAGATCGGCAGCACGGGGATCAGCACGCTGAAGCCGATGAAGTCGATCAGGATCGTCGTGAAGACGATCCCCAGGGTGGAGCGCCGGGTCGCCGCCGAGGCGTCCGTTCGCTTGATCACGCTCTCGACCACGCGCGGCTTCCCTCCGCACCCACACGCCCGGTCACGGCCAGGCCGGCCACCTTTAGCACGGGGGCCGCTCGTCACCCGTATACTGCGCCGGATGCCGCGCGCCTCCTCGCAGATGGTCGACATCGTCCGCGACTTCCTGGCCGCGGATCGCCTGCTGCGCCAGCTCCTGACCCGCTTCGAGCGCGGGGCCCTGCAGTTCGACGAGGTGCAGGCCCTGGTCGGCGACGACGAGACGAGCGTGCTGTTCCGGCTGAAGGAGCATTGCCACGCGCTCTTCCGCGGGGGCGAGGCGGTCGTCGAGGGCAGCCTGGTGCGCCGCGAGGCGCTCTTCGACCTGGCCGTCGGCTCGCTCTTCCACGAGGCCATGAAGCTGCGCGAGAACCTCTATCAGGAGCTCGTCTACCGGCCGAAGGTCCGCGCGCTCCAGGCCTCCGCCGGCGAGGGCGACCCGATCTTCGCCGAGTTCCAGAAGATCCTCGACGCAGCATCGACGCGGCTCGCCGAGGCGCGGCCCGAGGTGGAGGCGCTGCTCGCCCACACGCGCGCCCAGTTCAAGACCCTGCTCGCGGCCCACTGCGAGAACGGCTTCGTCACCCGTTACCTGATCGAGAACGCGGAGCTGGTGGAGGAGGTCTTCCGGGACGGCCTCGACGCCCTGCTCGAGGAGATCCACGGCAGCGCGGCCCTCGCGCGCGAGCGGGCAGCCCGGTCCTATCTCGCGAGCGGCTACTTCCCGGAAGCGCTGCACGTCCTCGACCAGGCGCGCCGGCGCGGCCTCGAGACAGGCGCCTCAACGGGGCTCGCGGCCTATGCGGACGGCATGCAGCGCTACATCGAGGGCCACTATCCGGAGGCGATCGCGCGGCTGGGTGCCTGGCTCGACGCGCGGCCCGCGCCCGACGAGGCGCCCTTCGCGAAGCTCGCCCAGGCCGCGGCGCAGCGGGTCGGAGAGCTGGGCCACGTCCCCGGTCCCGACCGCGCGGCGGCGTCGAAGCTCGCGACGCGACTCGGAGCGCTGCTCGAGGAGGCCTCGGCCAGCGCGTCCTCGCTCTAGTCGCTCGGGGCCTCGCGCTTCAGCACGCCGAAGGAGAGCAGCTTCCGCATCTCGTCGCGGCGCCAGCGCACCGCGTTGGCCGTGAAGATGTCCGCCACGCCGAGCACGTTCGCGCTGAAGAAGCTCGCGGCGTAGTGGAAGACGGTCATGCCGAGCAGGCTCTGGAAGAAGTGGCGCGACGAGGTGCGCCGGAACGCGCCGGCCTCCACGCCTTCCTGGTGGAAGCGCAGGATCTTGCCGATCACGCTCTGGATCGGCGGCAGGATCGAGGCCGTGTCGACCACCTGGGCGCGGTCCACGAACACGCGGATCAGGATCTTCGAGTAGGTCGGCTTCTCGGCGAGGAGACCGTTGAAGCCGTCGATCAGGCTCTCGAGGCGCTGCTCCGGAGTGCCCGGTCGCTGCAACACCTCGCTCACGGTGCGGTCGAAGTCCTCGAGCATCCGCACCAGCACGGCCGTATAGAGCGCGGCCTTGCTCGGGTAGTAGTAGTAGAGGGCGGTCTTCTGGACGCCGACCTGCTCGGCGATCGACTGCAGGTGGGCGCCCGCGTAGCCCTCGAGCGCGAACTCGCGCTCGGACACCTCGAGGATCTTGTTGCGGGTATCGACGCTCCGGGGCTCCCCCGGGGTCCGAGATTCGGCGCTCATCCTGGCAACCTCTCCTCGCCGGGTCCCGCCTCCGGCGTCAGGCCGCTGCCGGCCTCGGATGCGCCCGATAGTACAGCCAACTGACCGTTCCGACTGTGATCAATGCGATGCCGATCCACTGGGGCTGGGTCAGGCCGAGGGCCAGCTCGGGGTTCACCCGCCAGCCCTCGATCACGAGGCGGCCGAGACCGTTCAGGGTCAGGTACTCCCCGAACAGGAAGGGGCTCTGGCGGCGGCGGTGCCAGAGGAACCCGGCTACCGGGAGCAGCCAGAGCACCTCGTAGAGCTGGGTCGGGTGGACGCGCTCGGTCGTCGGGGGGGCGCCTTCGGGGAATGCGACCGCCCAGGGCAGGTCGGTCGGCCGGCCGTAGTCGTCGCCGACCAGGAAGCAGCCGACCCGTCCGATGGCCTGGCCGACGGCCCCGGCTACGGCCGAGCAGTTCATGAACGTGAAGACGGGCACCCGATGGAGGCGGCAGCCCAGCGCGCCGAGCAGCGTGGCCCCGATCAAGCCCCCGTACCAGGTGATGCCGTCCCGGGCGAGCAGCAGGGGAAGGATCGGCACCCCGTCCCGGATCGAGTTGTCGATGGCGAAGTAGAGCTTCGAGCCGCCGATCCCGCCGATCATCACGTAGATCAGGATCGTGGTGGCGACGTCCGGGTCGAGGCCCTCCTCGCGCATCCGGATGGCCGTGATCCACGTCCCGACCAGGAACGCGAGGGCGAGCATCACGCCGAACGAGCTGATGGGGAAGCCGAAGGGCTCCCAGACGATGGGATACATGGGCTGGTCACCGCGCGCGCAGCCTACGGGAAGGCCGGGGGGCGTTCAAGAACGACGGCGCGACGTGCTCAGGGATGCGGGAGCGACACGAAGAAGATCGCGCCGGCGCCGGGCGCGCTCTCGACCCACGCCGTTCCACCGTGCGTCTCGGCGATCTTCTTCACGATCGCGAGCCCGACGCCGGAGTTCGTGCGGCCCTCGCTGCGCGGTCCGAGGCTCTGGAAGATCTCGAAGATGCGCTCGTGGTGGACGGGATCGATGCCGCGCCCGTTGTCGCGCACCGAGAGCACGTGCACGTCGCCGGCATCGACGACCTCGATCTCGATCCGGGCGTCGTCGCGCGCACCCATGTGGTCGAGGGCGTTGCCGACGAGATTCGAGAAGAGCTGGTAGAGCCGGGTGCGGTCGCAGACCACGAAGGGCGCCGTCTCGGGGAAGACGATCTTCGCGCGCTGGGCCTCGAGCCGCGGCTTCAGCTCCGCCCTGAGCTGGCGCAGGATCGGCATCGGATCGACCAGCGCCTTGTGCTCGCTCGCGCCGCCGATTCGCGAGAGCTCGAGCAGGTCGTGGATCAACCCTTCCATCGTCCGCCCGGCCTGGTCGACGCGATCGAGGAAGTGGCGACCCTGGTCGCCCAGCACGTCGCCGTAGTCCTCGCGCAGAAGCCGCACGAAGCCGAGCAGCGACACGAGAGGCGAGCGCAGGTCGTGGCTCACGCTGTGCACGTAGCTCTCGAGCTCGGCGTTCTTGCGCGCGAGGTCGGCCGCGTCCTGGCGCTCGCTGGTGACGTCGCGCAGGAACACCACGCTTCCCGCGTCCCGCCCGCCCGGCAGGCGCAGCGGGCTCGCCGAGAGATGGAGCCAGCGCGGACTGCCTTCGCGCCGCCGCAACGCGACGTCCTGGGCGAAGCTGTGCTCGCCGCGCGCCAGCGTGCGTGCGAGCGCCTCGATGCCTTCGGCGCCGGCGAGCACCTCCGCCAGCGGGTGCCCGAGCAGCGAGCCGGGCTCGCGTCCGAGCAGGCGCTCGAGCGCGGCGTTCGCGTAGGCGATGCGGCTCCCACGGTTCACCGCGAGCACGGCCTCGGGCGAGCTGTCGAGCATCGCCCCGAGGTAGTCGGCGGTATGGCGCAGCTCGCGATCGCCGGCGCCACGATCCTCTTCCGAATCCTCCAGCCGGTCGATCAGCGCGAGCACGTAGGGCGGCGAGTCGTCGCCCGCGGAGACGCGGCCGATCCGCACGGCCACCGTCACTTCGCCGCCGTCCGCGACGCGCAAGCGCACCCGGCGCCCTGCGACCCTCCCGCGCGCAAGCAGCTCGCTCTTCAGCGCCGCGACTTCGGCCGGGTCGGCGAGCAGATCCATCCAGGTGTAGAGGGAGTCGGCGCCGGCGCCGGCGAGCTGACGGACCGGCTCCGAGAGCCAGAGGATCTCTCCGTCGCGGTCCAGGAGGAACACCGCGTCGTGGAGCGGATCGAGCGCGCCGAGCACCGCTCGCGACGAGACGCGCTCGAGTCGTTGCAACCCACTCGGTCTTCCGCTCATCCGCACCCCGGACTGCTGAGTCACGCCGGCCGAGCGCCGTGCCGCGCAGGGAACACGCAAGCTCATACGGGCACCCGCCGGCTCACGAGCGACGTTCCGGCCACCACATCCGGATCGTCGCTGACGACCTCCGGGCCTTGGGCGCCCGGCGGTCGCGTCGGCGGGGTCGCGCGCTGCGCGCTTCCGACGCATCGAGCCTGAGCTTACGCTCGTGGCTCGAGCAGAGCGCATCCTAACAAAGCCGAAAATCGGGGGTCAAACGAAACGAGAGCGTGCCGCCGATGGCAGCTCCGTGAACATCCGTTCCCCCGCGGGTTGGCCTCGCCACCTGCCGCTTACCGATGCGTGTGGAGGGAACGACCGGTTGCGGCCCCCCCGGCCTCGGGTAAGGTGGCGGCCGTCGAGGAGGACCGCCGAGATCGGCAGATTCGAGATCGGCTCCCGCCCCCGGGCTTCGTGCCTCCTCGCAACCCCCAACGTCACGTATCCAGGAAGATCAGCCACATACCGGGGGCACAGCAGCGTCGAGCGGCAGCGCTCGCGTTGCGCACCGAGCAGCGCGCCGGGCAGCTTCGGCTGGCCGCAGCACGCGAGGAGGTGAGCATGAGCTCGAGCGACTCTCGCAAGGTGGCAAGCGGCCTCGGCCGCAAGCGCGTCGGGGCGGCGATCCTGCTGGGCGCGTTGTCCCTCTCCGGCGGCCGCGCCCTCGAATCGAGGTCGCCGGTCGAGGCGACCGTTCCCGGGGCTCGCGCCCGGATCGACGCCGCCGGCGTGGCACGCATCGTCGGCGCCGCGAACCCGACGCTCTCGGCGCGCGAGCTCGATCGCATCGGCGGCGCCGTGCTGCGCTACAGCGCCAAGTACGCCATCGACCCCGAGCTGGTGACGGCCGTGCTCCTGGTCGAGAGCGGCGCACGTCCCTGGGTGCGAAGCCCGAAGGGCGCGATGGGTCTGATGCAGGTGATGCCCGAAATGCTCGAGCCGATGGCCCTCGCCGGCAACTCGACCACGATCGAGAGCAACGTCGAGGCGGGCTGCTTCATCCTGGCCCACAACATCCGGCGCCTCGGCGAGGCCGAGGGAATCTCCGCCTACTTCTGGGGCAACGACATCCGGGGCGACGGCTACCTTCAGCGCGTGCAGGCGCGTCGCGCCGAGGTGCGCCGACTGCTCGACGCGGACGCTTGATCCCGTTGGCGCGCCTGCGCGCCGCTCACTAGGTTGCTTCCATGCAGCGAAGCGTGGTGCGGCGGAGCGATTCGCAGCTCGCCGGCGCGGGTGGCGTGTCGCTCCATCGGCGCGCGTGGATGCCGCCGCTCGCGCGCCGCGTGATCGCCGTCGTCCACGGCTACGCCGAGCACTCCGGCCGCTACGACGCGCTCGGCGCCTGGTTCGCGGCGCGCGGGATCGCGGTTCACGCCTACGATCAGCGCGGGCACGGCCGCTCCGGCGGGCCGCGCGGCCACGTGAGCGCCTTCTCGGAGCTGCTCGACGACGTGGACCGCTTCGTCGTCGCCGTCCGCCAGGACCATCCCGAGGTTCCGCTGACGCTGCTCGGCCACAGCATGGGCGGGCTCGTCGTCGCGAGCCTGCTCGCGGAGCGCCGTCCGGCCGTCGACGACGCCGTGCTCTCGGGCGCCGCCCTCGTGCGTCCCGAGATCTCGCGCCTGCGGATGTCGCTCGCGCGCGGGCTGCGGCGCGTGTGGCCCCACGCCGGCCTCGCAAGCGGCGTCGACCCGGCGGGCCTCTCACGCGATGCGGGCGTGGTGCGGGCCTATCTCGCCGATCCGCTCGTCTTCAGGCACATGACGTGCTCCCTCGCCGTCGAGCTGCTCGACGCCATCGATCGGCTGTCTGCTTCCGCGGACCCGATCGACGTCCCGCTGCTCGTGCTCCACGGCGCCGACGACCCGATCGTCCGCGCGGAGGGAAGCCGTCGCTTCTTCGCGCGCGCTCGCGGCCCCGGCAGCGAGCTGCGTCTCTACCCGAAGCTGCTGCACGAGATCTTCAACGAGCCGGAGCAGGAAGAGGTGATGCGCGACGTGCTCGACTGGCTCGAGGCGCGGGAGGGTGCTGCGGGATGAGCCTCTCCCATCTCGACGCGAAGGGTCGCGCGCGCATGGTCGACGTCGGCGAGAAGGCCGCGACGCGCCGTGAGTGCATCGCGCGCGGGCGCGTCACGATGGCCCCGGCGACGCTGGCGCAGATCGTCGAAGGCCGGATGCCGAAGGGTGACGTGATCGCCGTGGCGCGCATCGCGGGGCTGCAGGCGGCGAAGCGCACCGCCGAGTGGATCCCCCTCGCGCACCCCCTTCCCCTCGAGGCGGTGGAGATCTCTCTCGAGCCCGACCCGGCGGGGACGTGCGTCCAGATCGAGGCCCGGGCCCTGGCCCACGCGAAGACGGGGGTCGAGATGGAGGCCCTGGTCGCCGTGGCGGCGGCGGGCCTCGCGCTCTACGACATGTGCAAGGCCGTCGACCGGGGCATGAGCCTCGACGCCGTGAGATTGGTGCGGAAAGTCGGTGGCAAGAGTGGAGAATGGAAACGGCCGGGCGAGGATCCCCCGGCAGATCAGGGCGGGTGGCGGCCCGGAGGGCGTGGCTGACGCGGAACCCGGGGCCGGGAGGTGGTGTCCAGGTTCGATGAGGCGAGAAGTGGGACACGAGATCGCAGAGCGCGGGCCCCTGGCAGCGACCCGGAACGTCCGACCCTCGGTCGAGGACGATCCGGATCGCGAGCTCGTCGACCGCTGGCAGCGCGGCGACCTCCTGGCCTTCGAGAGCCTCGTGACCCGGCACCAGCGCCGCGTCTTCCGCCTTCTCCTGCGCATGCTCGGCAGCCACGCCGATGCCGAGGACGTGACGCAGGAGACCTTCCTCAACCTGCATCGCCACGGCCATCGCTTCCGCAGCGAGTCGCGTTTCTCCACGTTCGTCTACCGGGTCGCGGCGAATGCGGCGCTGAACCGGCGCCGCGCCCTCGCGCGCAGCCAGGCCCGCGAGGACGCGCTGGGTCGCGAAGAGGGTGCGCTCTACGACGGTGCCGGACGCGAGCCGAGCCCCGAGGCCGCGGTTGGCGGCGCCGAGGTCCGTGCCCGGGTCCAGGACGCGTTGCTCCAGCTCTCCACGACGTTGCGTCTGCCACTCGTGCTGTACGACATCGAGGGACTCTCCTACGGCGAGATCGCGAGCATCCTCGAGATCGCCGAGGGGACGGTGAAGTCCCGCATCCACCGCGCGCGCCAGGCCCTGCGCGAGGTGCTCGGAAGCTTCGTGCGCGAGGGCGGCGCAGGGAGATTCGCCACGTGAACCACCGTGACGTGCGCGACCGCTTGGGCGACTACCTCGAGGGCGCGCTCGCGCTGCCAGATCGCGCCCTGGTCGACGCCCATCTCGACGAATGCGACGCCTGCCTGCGCGAGCTCGGCGAGCTCCGGACGACGGTGCGGATGTTGCGCGCGCTCTCGGCCGTGGACGAGCCCGCCGACGTGACCGCGGTGGTGATGCGGCGCATCGCCGAGGGCGAGGCCCAGCCGAGCTGGTGGCAACGCTTCGTGGACGTCGTCGACGTCTGGGCGCGCCCGCGGGCACTCGCGGCCGTCGCCGTCGGTGCGACCGCTCTTGCCGGCGTGCTGATCTTCGAGCCGGATCTGTTGCGCGGCGCGCCCGAGCACGAGGTGCTGCCCCGTTCCAACCTCACCGGCACGGTGACCTTGGAGGCAGCCGGCGCGCGGCGGCTCGTGGGCACCGGCCGGTTCGAGTCAGACCCAGGCGTGGAGACCGCCGTCAGGACCGTGCGCGTACTGCAGGCTCCGCGTCTCGACGGGCTTCCGCCGCACCTCGAGCTGCGATTGCTCCGCGATGATCCGATGTTGCAGGCCCGCAGCATGCGAGAGCTGATGGAGCGCGGGATGGTGCAGCCGCGGGTCTACAGCTCGGCCGATTTCTACGGCGATTTCATGCGCCGGCGCCAGCCGTCGCCGGCGCGCGAGCTGGATCCGACGCCGAGCTTTCCCGCCCTCCAGTCCACACCCGTGAACTACCCCGCCGCCCAGTAGGATCCCGTTACCGTGCCGCAGGGGGGCCGCTACCCTGCCCGCGGCGGCGGAGACGGAGTCCCTGATGCACTGCAGTGGGAGCAGACGGTGGTTCCGTCGAGGCGGGGCCGCCTGCCAGGCGGCCGTGCTCGCGGCGTTGATCGGCCTCGCCGCCTCGAGCGCGCGCGCGGAGGTCGTCGAGCTCGGCCCCGACGAGCGCGCAGATTTCGGGCTGAAGAGCATGGGCGCGCCGCTCGCGTCGATGTTCACGGGGCCCGGCTACTGGTACGACAAGCGCAGGATCGAGGTCGAGACCTCCCCGCCCGGCGCCATGCTCGATCTGTTCTACGTCCGCGCGAACTTCCAGAAGGGCTACCAGCAGACCACGGCGCCGGCGACGCTCGTCCTGCCGCCCCGCGTCGAGGCGGGTCCCCGCGACTCGGTCACGATCCGCGCCTTCCTCGAAGGCCACAAGATCCAGGACGTGGTGCTGAAGGCGAACAGCGCGCAGGACAAGGTCGTGATCGACCTCTCGCCGCTGCCGAACCGTCTCGACGGCGTCTCGCACACCTACCTTGCTGGACGCAGCGTGCTCTCGCTGCTCACGAAGCAGACGCCCTCGGTGCGCCTACAGGAGCGCGAGGGCGGCGTCACGATCGTGCTCAACGAGACCGCGAACTCGCCGGAGGCGCTGGCCTCGATCGAGAGCATCTCGAGCCCGCTGATCGCCTCGATCTCCGCACAGCAGCTCGGCGAGGACCTGATGCTGCGCGTCGAGTGGACCCCGGAGGCGAAGTCGCCGAAGCCCGAGCTGCGCTCGCGCACGGGCGAGGATCCCGCGCGCGGCCTCCACGTGTTCTCGCTCGACCTGAGCAAGGCCGGCGCCGGCGGGCTGGCCGACTCGGGAGGCGGCTCGCGCGCCGCGGCGATCGACGCGATCGCGCGCATCGGCGCAGGCGACGTCTCGGGCTGCGCGCTGGCCTTCGACGAGGCCCTGCGCGAGCAGCTCGACCCGTCAGCCCTCGCGCGCGCGCTCGCGCCCAAGGGCAGCTTCACCGACCCGATCCTGCGCGCGACGATGCGGCGGCTCGGCGAGGTTTCGCCGGGCGGACAGGTCGCGGCGCTCGACGGCGGCCGGTTCCAGCCCGCAGTGCCGCTCGAGCTCGAGGCCGCCCTCGGTCAGGCTGCGACCGTGAAGGGCTACCTCGCGGCGTTGCGCGCCTTCGCACGCAACACCGACTCCGGCGCGTGGCAGAGCACGCTGCGCGGCCTGATCGCGCCGGAGCTCTCCGAGGCCGACTTCGACCGCGCGATCGCGAGCGCCGAGAGCAGCGAGAGGGCCTGCCGAGGACGCTGAGACACCGCGGCCGAGCGCGGTCGTCGCCGCTACCGTTCGCAGCGCCCCGGTCCCGACGGATGCCCCATGCCGTCGCGCACGCGCCGCCGCAGGCCCTACCGACTGCTCGAGTCCCCGCTGTCGCCCGTCGCCGATCGAAGCGAGGCCCGCGGCGACAGACCGCGCGAGCGCCTCACCACGCTCGGCCCCGAAGCGCTCTCCGACGCCGAGCTCCTGGCGCTGGTGCTGCGCACGGGCGGCCGGGCCTCGCCGGCCCTCGCGATCGCGAGCCGCACGCTCACGCGCCACGGCGGGCTGCGCGGCCTCGCGGGCGCCTCGCCGACCCAGCTCGCTGCCGAGCGTGGGATCGGCCCGGCGAAGGCAGCGAGCCTGCTCGCCAGCTTCGAGCTCGCGCGCCGGATTGCCGCGCACCGGCTGCGGCCCGGCCAGGCGCTCTGCAGCCCGGCCGACGTCGCGGCTGCGTTCCGCCCGCGTCTGCGCGACGCGGCCCACGAGCGCTTCGTGGCGGTGCTGCTCGACGGCCGCCATCGCGTCCTGCGCGACGTCGTCGTCTCGCAGGGCACGCTCACCGCGAGCCTCGTGCACCCGCGCGAGGTGTTCCGGCCGGCGCTGCGCGAGGCCGCCGCCGCGCTGATCCTGGTCCACAACCACCCGAGCGGCGACCCGTCGCCGAGCCGCGAGGACGCCGAGGTGACGCGCCGGCTCGCCCGCGCCGGCCGACTGCTCGGGATCGAGGTCGTCGATCACGTGATCGTGGCGGAGCAGGGCTTCTCGAGCCTTCGGGAGCGCGGCGTGTTCGAGCCCGAGCCCCGCTAAAGCCGGGCCCTGCGTCCGGACGATGCACTCTCCAGAGCCCGAGGTGGGCCGCCGAGGTGCGGCCCGCCCCGGACCCGGGAGTCCGGGTGACGAGGGTCGGGCGGATGGCGAAGGCGCGGATCGACGTGGAGCGACGGAACAAGCGGGGAGGGCGCGCGCCCGAGGCCGACGCACGACGCTCGCGACGCGAGCGCCTGGTGGTGCGCGTCGACTACTCGACCGTCGACTCGTTCTTCTCCGAGTTCACCACGAACATCAACGAGGGCGGCCTCTTCATCGAGACCGACACGCCCTCGGCCATCGGCACCCTGGTGCAGCTCCAGTTCCAGCTCCCCGGCACGGACGAGCCCCTGAAGGTCAGCGGTCGCGTGATCTGGACCACGCCCGGAGCTCCGGGGGAGGTTCCGGGCATGGGCGTCGAGTTCGAGGATCTCGATCCGATCGCGCGCGACCGGGTGAACGCCGTCGTGCGTCGCCTGCGCAGCGACATCGCGCGCCGCGAGCTTCCGCGCTGATCGACCCGCGCGCCCTGCGCCCGCTCCGCTGCCCTGCGCCGTCCAGCGTCTAGAACGGGATGTCGTCGTCCGGGGGCGGCGCGCTCGGCGCGTCGTAGCCCGCGTCGCCGCCCTCGCCGGCAGGGCGGCTCGGCCGTCCGCCACCGCCCGCTCCGGCCGCGCCCTTCGGCGGCCCCAGGAACTGCACGGTGTTCGCGACCACCTCGGTGGTGCGCTGCTTCTGGCCTTCCTTGTTCTCCCACTCGCGCGTCTGCAGGCGACCCTCGATGTAGACCGAGCGGCCCTTCGAGAGGTACTGCGCGCAGAGCTCCGCGGTCTTCCCCCAGGCCACGATGCGATGCCACTCTGTGCGCTCCTCGCGATCGCCGGCCTTGCTCGTGTAGTTGTCGGTCGTCGCGAGCGTGAAGTTCGCGACCGGCTGCCCGCTCGGCGTGTAGCGGAGCTCGGGGTCGCGACCGAGGTTGCCGATCAGGATGACCTTGTTGACGCTGGCCATGGCCTTGGGATCTCCACGGGATCGAGGGGTATGCGCGGATCATCCTCTGCACCCGACGGCGGGTCAAGCAGGACGACGCGCGTTCACGCTCGCTTGACTCCTGGAAAGCCCGCGCCCTACTCTGCGCCCGGGAGACCCGTCCCAGGGGGGTGAGGGACGTGGCGAGATCCGCCGCCCGCAGCGAGGCGCGCCAGCGCCGGTCGTCGTCCATTGCACGTGATCCGTCCCGGTCTTCCCGGGAGCGGTCCGGTCTGCTCGTGCGCCTCGCGCGCGAAGTGGTCGGGGCGCTCGGGCTCGTCGTGGCCGCGCTCGCTGCGCTCGCGCTCGCGACGCACGACGCGCGGGATCCGCTCCTCGCGTGGGTGACGGTGCGAAACGGTGCGGGCGTCGCCGGCGCGAACCTCTCGGCCCTGCTCTACGGGGCGGTCGGGCACGGCGCGATCGTGCTCGTCGGCGTGCTCGGCGTCGTCTCGGCCCGGCTCGTCACCGGGCGTGCGCCGTCGTCGCTGCCGCGCCGCTTCTGGATCGGCGCCGCGCTGCTGGTCGTCGCCGTCGCGACGCTCTCGCCGCTGCTCCACGACGTGGCGCCGAGCCGCTTCGACGCGAAGGGCGGTCTCGTCGGCGGCGCCTTCGCCGGCGCCGAGCGCACCCTGCTGAGCCCCTGGGGCGGCCTGATCGTGAACGCCGTGCTGCTCGTCGCGGGGGTGCTCGGTGTGACGGGCGTTCCGGCGGCGACCGCCCTCGGCGCGATGGGCGAGGGCGCGTCGGCGGTCGGCCGCGGAGCGCTCGCCTTCGTCCGCGCGAGCGTGGCGCTCGGAGCCGACGTCCGCGCGCGCACCGCGGCTGCCTGGCGCTCGTTCGCGATCTGGCGCGAGCGGCGCGCACGCCGCGAGCGCGTGGCCGAGCTGCGCGAGCCCGCGCCCGCCGAGGCCGCGCGCGAGCCCGTCGTCGCGGGCGAGGAGCCCGTGGCCGCCGTCGCGCTCGAGGCCGAGGCCGCATCGGTTCGGGCTGCGCGCGCGAAGCGCGGCGCCGAGCCGGCGATCGTCGACCACGCGGAGGAGCGCAAGGAGAAGAAGGCGCCGCCGCGCCAGGAGACCTTCGTCTTCGCCGACGCGCCCACCGGCACGCCGTTCCGTCTGCCCGAGCTCGAGCTGTTCGAGAAGCCGGCGACGGCGGCGCGCACCTACGACCGCGACAGCCTGATCATGAACTCGCGCATCCTCGAGAAGAAGCTGCGCGACTTCGGCGTGCTCGGGACCGTGCTGCGCGTGCATCCCGGGCCGGTGATCACGATGTACGAGTTCGAGCCGGCGTCGGGGGTGAAGGTCAGCCGCATCACGAACCTCTCGGACGACCTCTCGCTGGCGCTGCGCGCGCTCTCGGTGCGCATCATCGCGCCGATCCCCGGGACGTCGGTGGTCGGGATCGAGGTGCCGAACGGCGAGCGCGAGATGGTCTGGTTCCGCGACGTGCTCGAGAGCGAGAGCTTCCGCGCGAGCCGCTCGAAGCTGACCCTCGCGCTCGGCAAGGACATCTTCGGCAACCCCGTCGAGGCCGATCTCGCGCGCATGCCGCACCTGCTGGTCGCCGGCGCCACCGGCACGGGCAAGAGCGTGTTCCTGAACTCGCTGCTCTGCTCCCTGCTCTTCCGCGCCTCGCCCGACGAGCTGAAGCTGCTGCTGGTCGACCCGAAGCTCCTCGAGCTCTCGATCTACGAGGGCATCCCGCACCTGATCGCCGACGTCGTCACGAACCCGAAGCGCGCGGCGGCGGCGCTGAACGGCGTCGTCCACAAGATGGAGGAGCGGTACCAGATGATGTCCGCCCTCGGCGTGCGGAACATCGACCAGTTCAACGTGCGCGTGGACGAGGAGCTCGCGGCCGGCAACACGACCTTCCGCCTGAAGCCGAAGCCCGGCGAGACCGACGGCCGCGAGGTGCCCTTCGCGCGCATCCCGTACATCGTGGTCGTGATCGACGAGCTCGCGGACCTGATGGTGCTCGCGGCGCGCGACGTCGAGGAGGCATTGCAGCGCCTGGCCCAGATGGCGCGGGCGGCCGGCATCCACCTCGTGCTCGCGACGCAGCGGCCGAGCGTCGACGTCCTCACGGGCGTGATCAAGGCCAACTTCCCGGCACGCATCTCGTTCCAGGTCTCCTCGCGCACCGACTCGCGCACGATCCTCGACCAGAACGGCGCCGAGCACCTGCTGGGCCAGGGCGACATGCTCTTCCTGCCGCCTGGCACGTCGAAGCTCCAGCGCATCCACGGGGCCTACGTCTCGGAGAAGGAGGTCTCGGGGCTCGTGCGCTTCCTGCGCGAGCAGGGCGCGCCGCAGTTCGACGAGGCGCTGCTCCGGGCGAAGGAGGAGACCGAGGCGGCCGAGGAGCGGGGCGAGGACGTCGACGAGATGTACGATCGGGCGATCGCGATCGTGACGGAGACGCGCAACGCATCGATCTCGTATCTGCAGCGGCGGCTCAAGGTCGGATACAACCGCGCCGCGCGCATGATCGAGCAGATGGAGCTGGATGGAATCGTCGGCCCGCAGGACGGTCCGAAGGGGCGCGAGGTCATCGCGCGCTCCCTCGCCGAGGAGTGAGCCGATCACGCGCACCATCGTCGTGCTCGCCCTCGCCTGTGCGCTCGCCTCGCCGGCGCGGGCCGACGGCGGCGCGTGCGCCGAGGTGATCGCCGACCGCATCCAGCATCGCTACGAGGCCGTGAAGGACCTCTCCGCGTCGTTCGACCAGACCACGCGCGTGGCCACCCTCGGCTCGGGCGCCGCCGCAGAGCCCGTCGAGGCGAAGGGCACCGTCGTCTTCGCCAAGCCCGGCCGGATGCGCTGGGCCTACGCGGCGCCCGAGGAGAGTCTCGTCGTGAGCGATGGCGAGACGCTCTGGATCTACGACCCGGCCGCGAAGGAGGTGCAGCGCCTCGCGGCCGGCGGCGGCTTCCTGTCCGGCGTCGCCGTGCAGTTCCTGGTGGGCGAGGGCAACCTGCGGCGGGACTTCCGGGTGAGCGCGCGCGACTGCGCAACGCCCGACGTCACGCTCACCCTGGTTCCGAAGCAGGACGCGACGTACGAGAAGATCGAGCTCAGCGCCGGGCGCGAGAGTGGCGAGGTGCGCGAGACGCGGATCTTCGACCTCGTCGGGAACGTCACCACGATCCGCCTCCACGATCTGCGCACGAATCTCGGTCCGCCCGCCAGCACGTTCGCCTTCGACCCGCCCGCCGGCGTCGCGGTGATCGAGCTGCCCGAATCGCCGCAGCCGTGACGAATCGCGGCGCCCGCTACGAAACTTTGCGCGTGGCGGCGTCGGCTTGCTCCATCAGGGAAACCCTCTGCCGTCCGGCGCTCGCGCCCGTCGCGCCTGCCGCTCGAGTTGGCATCGCGAGCGTGGAGCGGCCTCTTCCGGCGTCGGGCCGACGCCCGCCGTCAAAATTGCGGCTCTTTCATGTGCAACCTGGGCGCGGTGCCGCTCGTATTGCGGGCATGTCTCCGCGTTCGTGGATGCGCGCCGCTGGGGGTCGGGAGGGGTTGGCGACGAGCGCCAAGACCGCCGTGAGCCGGGCGCTCGACGCCTCCGCACGAACTCCCGAAGCACATCGCGGGGCATCTGCCGTGGCGAGCCTCGTGCGCGCGCTGCACGGGCGCTCGGGTCGTCTTGAAACGAGCCGTTCCGATGGTACCGTCGCTTTGGTAAAGGCTCTTGAAAATCCGATATTTGAGACGTTCTCAGCCGGTGCGCAGCCGGGCTCCGGAGCGGCGGCATGGAAGCCGCCCGGGCCGCGCCTCGAAGCGCCTCTCCGGGCGCCGCGAAGCGAGGGTTTCCGAGGGGTCGCGCGTCGCGCCAGCCGGACGTTTCGGACTGAAAACGTCTCGTCGCGGGCGAGGCGGACCGGGGGCGCGGGACTGGGAGAAGACCGAATGCGCGTCGTGCGAGAGCGCCGCATGCTCGATGCGGAGGGGTCGGAGGTACCGTCCGGCTGCTTCCGCAAGAGGCGGCAGCGGATCGGAGAAGGCGCGGCACGTCGCTTGCACAACCTCCCCGTGAAGGCGTTCCACCGAGGCTTCGGCCCGCGAGCGAGGAGAGGGAGCAATGAGTGAATTCGAGTCTGGCTCCGGTTCCGGCGGCGGCAGCGGCAGCAGGAGAGGGTTCGTCCGCGACGTGATGCGGCGGATCTCGACGAGCGGCGCCCGAGGCGACGAGGGCGATCCGGGACGCGACACGCTGCGCTCCTACCAGGACGAGATCGACGACCTGCAGGACGCGATCCGTTTCTTCGGCGGCGACTCGCCGGAGTTCCGGCGGCGCCTCGAACGCCTGATGGGCGAGTTCGACGCCGTGCGCCGGCGCTGGGATCTCTCCCGCGAGCAGCTCGGCGACGCCGAGCGCCAGAACGAGAAGCTCGTCGCCATGCTGCAGGAGGCGAAGCAGCAGATCGAGCTGCTGAAGGAAGAGGTCGACAAGCTCTGCGCGCCGCCGAACTCGTACGGCGTCTTCACCCGCGCGAACAAGGACGGCACGGCCGAGATCCTGGTCGAAGGCAAGCCGATGCGCGTGAACGTGCATCCCAACGTCGACCCGTTCGGCTTCGAGGAAGGCCAGCTCGTGGTGCTGAACGAGGCCTTCAACGTGATCGAGCCCGCGGGCTATACGACGCGCGGCGAGATCGCCCACATCGTCGACTTCCTCGGCGACAACCGGGCCGTCGTGCTCGGGCACACGGACGACGAGCGCGTGATCACGCTCGCGTCGCCGCTGCGCGCCGAGAAGCTGAAGGTCGGCGACAACGTGCTGCTCGACCCGCGGACCAACTACGCGTTCGAGAAGCTGCCGAAGTCCGCGGTCGAAGAGGTGGTGCTCGAGGAGATCCCCGACGTCACCTACGAGAAGATCGGCGGCCTCGGCGAGCAGATCCAGATCCTGCGGGATTCGATCGAGCTGCCGTACCTGCACCCGGACGTGTTCCACGAGCACAAGCTCACGCCGCCGAAGGGCATCCTGCTCTACGGCCCGCCGGGCTGCGGCAAGACGCTGATCGCGAAGGCCGTCGCGAACTCGCTTGCGAAGAGCATCGAGGCGCGCACGGGCCGGGCGACGCCCGCGTACTTCCTGAACGTGAAGGGGCCCGAGCTCCTGAACAAGTACGTCGGCGAGACCGAGCACAAGATCCGCGAGGTCTTCAAGAAGGCGCGCGAGAAGGCGAGCGAGGACGTCCCCGTCGTGATCTTCTTCGACGAGATGGACTCGCTGTTCCGGATGCGCGGCTCGGGCATCTCGTCGGACATGGAGGCCACCGTCGTCGCCCAGTTCCTGAGCGAGATCGACGGCGTCGAGTCGCTGAAGAACGTGATCGTGATCGGCGCCTCGAACCGCCAGGACCTGATCGACCCGGCGGTGCTGCGCCCGGGCCGCCTCGACCTCAAGGTCAAGGTGAACCGGCCCGACGCCGACGCCGCGAAGGAGATCTTCTCGAAGTACCTGACGTCCGACCTGCCGTTCCACCAGAACGCGTTCGAGAAGTACGGTCAGGACGTGGTCACGCTCTGCAGCGGCATGATCGAGGAGACGATCCGCAACATGTACTCGACCGGCGAGGAGAACAAGTTCCTCGAGGTCACCTACGCCAAGGGCGAGCGGGAGATCTTCTACTTCAAGGACTTCTCGAGCGGCGCCATGATCGAGAACATCGTGGCGCGCGCGAAGAAGAAGGCCGTGAAGCGGCTGATCGACCACGGCGAGCGCGGCATCCAGCTCGACGACCTGATCGAGTCGGTGCGCGAGGAGTTCAAGGAGAACGAGGATCTCCCGAACACCACGAACCCCGACGACTGGGCGCGGATCTCCGGCCGGAAGGGCGAGCGCATCATCAACGTGCGCACGCTCATCACCGGGGTGAACCGCAAGGAGCAGTCGATCGAGAACATCACCTCGGGCCAGTATCTCTAGGAGGGCTGGCCCGGGGCGACGGCTCCAGGGCGCGCGGGAGGCTCGATGTCGATTCCGAAGGTGATGGGCACCGAGATCGAATACGGGATCACCGTCCGGAACGACCGAGACTTCGATCCGATCGCGAGCTGCGTGCTCCTCGTGAACGCCTACCGCGAGGAGCACGCGGGCCGCATCCTCTGGGACTACGACCAGGAGAACCCGCTCGCCGATGCGCGCGGCTTCCAGGTCGACGGCGAGAAGTACACGCCGAACCAGCAGGAGAACATCGCCCGCAACAAGACGCTGGTGAACGGCGCGCGCTTCTACGTCGATCACGCGCATCCCGAGTACTCGTGCCCCGAGGTCACGAACGTCCGTGACCTCGTGATCCACGAGAAGGCGGGCGAGCGGGTGATCGAGATGGCGCGGCACGAGGCCAGCGCGCTGCTTCCGCCCGGCGCGCAGCTCCTGATCTACAAGAACAACAGCGACCGCAAGGGCAACAGCTACGGCTCCCACGAGAACTATCTCGTGGATCGCCGGACTTCGTTCAAGCAGATCGTCGAGCACATGATGTCGTTCCTGGTCACGCGGCAGGTCTACTGCGGCGCCGGGAAGGTCGGCAGTGAGAACCGCGCCCAGCCCTGCGAGTACCAGATCACCCAGCGCGCGGACTTCTTCGAGACCGAGGTCGCGCTCGACACGATGGTGAAGCGCCCGATCATCAACACGCGCGACGAGCCCCATGCCGACCGCGAGAAGTACCGGCGCCTGCACGTGATCGTCGGTGACTCGAACATGAGCGAGTACACGATCTATCTGCGCAACGGCGCCACCGCCCTCGTGCTCTCGATGATCGAGGACGGTGCGATCAAGAAGGACCTCTCGCTCCGCGACCCCGTGCGCGCGATCAAGGAGATCTCGCACGACCCGAGCTGCCGGCGCGAGATCGCGATGGAGAGCGGAAAGAAGCTGACGGCGGTGCAGATCCAGCGCGAGTTCCTCGAGCTGGCGCTCCAGTACGCGTCGTCGCACACGCTCGACGACGTCACGAAGGACGTGCTCGCGAAGTGGCAGCACGTGCTCGAGCAGCTCGAGCGCGACCCGATGGGCCTCACGCGAGAGATCGACTGGGTGGCGAAGAAGGCGCTGATCGAGAGCTTCATGGAGCGCAAGGGGCTCGACTGGGAGTCGCCCCAGGTGCAGATGCTCGACCTCCAGTACCACGACAGCCGCGCCGACAAAGGGTTGTATGCGATGCTCGAGCGCCAGGGCCGCATGGAGCGCATCGTGACCGACGCCGAGATCATCACGGCGGTCACCGAGCCCCCCCACGACACACGCGCCTACTTTCGAGGCGAGTGCCTGAAGCGGTATCCTGCCCAGGTGTTCGGCGTGAACTGGGATTCGATCTCGTTCGGGATCGGCGACGAGCCGATCAAGCGGGTGCTGATGGGCGAGCCGCTCAAGGGATCGAAGGCCCACGTGGAAGACCTGCTGGCCGCCTCGCCGACGGCGGCGGATCTGGTGAAGAACCTGCGGGCCTGAGCCCGCGTTTCCGGGGAGAATCGCCATGGCCGACACGACGCAGAAGCAGAAGCCCAAGCGCGGGGGAGACGGCGAAGAGACCGGAACGGGCGAGAGCGGTCAGAAGCTCGCCAAGAAGGGCGCCGAGCTCAAGGAAGAGATGGACGCCCTCGTCGACGAGATCGACGAGGTCCTCGAGGAGAACGCCGAGGAGTTCGTCAAGAACTACGTCCAGCGCGGCGGCGAGTAGCCCACGCCGTCGGCCGACGCACCAGAAGGGGGGAGAGGTGCTCTTCGGTTCGAAGTATCACGGGTCGAGCTTCTCCGAGCTGCTCGACACCGAGTTTCCGTACCTTCGGCTCGAGCGCAGGCTCGACAGCCTGGCGCCCAACGCGCTGGCCCAGTCGGGGCTGCCGATTCCGCACGGCACGACCGTGCTCGCCCTCAAGTACGGCGCGGGCGTGGTGGTCGCGGGCGACCGGCTCGCGACCGAGGGCTACCGCGTCGCGTCGCGCGACGTGCAGAAGGTCTACGCCACCGACGACCACTCGCTGATCGCGATCGCCGGCGCCGCGGGCCCGTGCATCGAGATGGCGAAGCTGCTGCGGGTCGAGCTCGAGCACTACGCCAAGATCGAAGGCGAGCCCCTCGAGCTCGAGGGCAAGGCGAACAAGCTCTCCCAGATGATCCGGGCGAACCTGCCCGCGGCGATGCAGGGCCTGGTCGTGGTGCCGATCTTCGCGGGCTACGACCCGCGGCGTCGCACCGGCCGGGTCTGGAAGTACGACATCACGGGCGGCCGCTACGAGGAAGCCGAGTACGACTCGTCGGGCTCGGGCAGCCTCTACGCCAAGGAATCGCTCAAGAAGGCCTGGAAGCCGGGCGCCACCCGCGAGGAGGCGCTTCGCATGGCGGTCCAGGCCCTGATGGACGCGGCCGACGAAGACCGCGGCACGGGCGGCATCGACTTGAAGCGCGGCATCTTCCCGACGATCAGCGTCTGCGGCAGCGAGGGCGTGATCGCCGTCGCCGAGACGGAGATCGGCGAGATCCACCGCTCCCTCCTCGAAACCAGCCGCGGAGCCGCCTAGCGATGTCGCTTCCGTTCTACGTCTCTCCCGAACAGCTCATGCACGACAAGCGCGAGTACGCCCTGAAGGGCATCTCGCGCGGCCGCTCCAGCGTGGTGCTCGAGTACGCGGACGGCGTCCTGCTGGTGGCCGAGAACCCGTCGGCGAGCCTTTCGAAGCTCGGCGAGATCTACGACCGGATCGGCTTCGCGGGGGTCGGCCGCTTCAGCGAGTTCGACCAGCTGCGCAAGCTGGGCATCCGCTACGCGGACGTGAAGGGCTACTCGTACAGCCGGGACGACGTGCGCGCGAAGGCGCTCGCGAACTCCTACTCCCAGGCGATCGGCGAGGTCTTCACGCGCGAGATGAAGCCGCTCGAGGTCGAGATCGTCGTAGCCGAGGTCGGGGACGACAAGCTCGCGGGCCACGAGCAGAACGCGATCTACCGGGTGCAGTTCGACGGAACCATCTCGGATCACCGGGGCTACTGCGTGATCGGGGGGACCGTCGAGCAGCTCCAGTCGTATCTGCAGACGAACTACAAGGAAGGCCTACCCCTCGGGGAGGCACTCCGTCTGGGCAAGACAGCCCTCGAGCGCGCGGTCAACGGCGACGCCAAGATCGGCCCCCAGACGCTCGAGGTCTGCGTGCTCGAACGCCAGCGTCCGGGCCGCAAGTTCCGTCGCCTGTCGGCCGATGAGACCAGAGGTATGCTCGGGACGTAGGCGCAGCCGGCCTCGCCCGGTGGCGCCGCGCAGGTGGTTGGCGTGCAGAAGCGGATCTACGGGCTCGAGACCGAGTACGGGATCATCTTCACGCCGGAAGGTCGAAAGACGCTCCCGGTCGAGAAGGCGATCCGTTTCCTGTTCGAGAAGCTGATCACCACCGAGCACTTCCTGAACGTCTTCCTGGAGAACGGCGCCCGCTTCTACCAGGACACCGGCTGCCATCCCGAGTACGCGACCCCGGAGTGCGCCTCGCCGCGTCAGCTCATCGTCTACGACCGCGCCGGCGAGCGCATCCTCGAAGATCTCCAGGACTACGCCGAGGAGAAGATCCGCGAGGAGCGGATCGCGGGGAAGCTCTCGATCTTCAAGAACAACACCGACTTCGTCGGCAACAGCTACGGCTGCCACGAGAACTACCTCGTGGACCGCGACGTCGACTTCTACTACCT
>Ga0105106_10000082_pt1 | contig 55746 bp, 52 predicted proteins | sample PPLLaktember2015_5_FD_79109 | JGI IMG/M metagenome (GOLD analysis project Ga0105106, IMG submission 79109) | Freshwater sediment microbial communities from Prairie Pothole Lake near Jamestown, North Dakota, USA - PPLs Lake P8 Core (1) Depth... | ecosystem: Environmental > Aquatic > Freshwater >... | reverse complement strand
ATTCCCGATGACGATTCCAGCCTTTTCCCCAAGGATCATCGAAAAATGGTTGAGCGTGCAATCTTCTCCAATGATGATATCTCCGAATAGTGCATGGATTCTAGCAAATGCCCAAACCATGGTTCTATTTCCGATCCTGATTTGAGCATTCTGCATGATCAGGGCAGAGTAATCATCGATGAAATTCTGGGAACCCAACCAGAGACTCCCGGGCGAGTGCACTTCAACTTTTGGCGAAACTATCGTACCTTGTCCGATTGACCCATAAAGGAATCGCCGCACATCCAGAGCTTTGCGGATGTGAACCGGACCGCGCGATAATACTTTCCAATAGAAAGTGAGCGCCTTCTTTAAAAACGGATTCAAAGCTGGCTATTCCAGAGTCGAGAAATCGGCAAAATTCTGTTTATACCATTGATATGTTTCAGATAAGCCGTTATCCAGGCTTGTCCATTGGTTCAACCCCAACTGGGTGATCTTTGAATGGTCGATATCGAACACCTTAATGTCACCAGGAGTCCACTCTGCATAATCAATTCGCAGGGCAGGTTGACCACAAATCAGTAATACCTGGTCGGCCAATTGTTTAATGGTAACCTTCAAACCTGAAGCGCAGTTATATACTTCACCGGTAGATTGAGGGGCCATTGCTGCCAACAAATTGGCTTTGACAACATCCTTCACGTAGGTGAAGGAGCGTTGTTGAGTTCCGTCGCCATTAATTGTCAGGGATTTATTCGCCAATGCGCGCCTGAGGAATATTGCAACTACACCGCCTCGATCATCTGCCGATTCCTGCCTGGGTCCATAGACGTGGAAATAACGTAACACAGTTGTGTTGAGTCCGTATAGATGATTGAACGCCTTGACATATTTTTCCCCGGCAAGCTTGCTGACGCCATAATAAGATGTAGGCACCAAAGAATGGTTTTCATCTTGCGGGAAAACACGCGCTTCCCCATAGACAGAACCAGTCGAGGCGTGAACAACTTTGCGAACATTAAAATCGCGAGCCAGTTCCAGAATATTAAAAGTGCCTTCGGCATTTATCTTTAAATCCAAACGGGGATTATTCAAGCAAATGGTCTTTTTGGATGCCGCTTCATGAAAAACAATATCGATCCCAGGAAAATATTGTTTGAGGTGATTGTAGTCTGTAACATCACAATTTACTTCATTCAGCAAATACTGGTTGGGAAGATTTGCCAGGTTTTCGGGTTTTCCGCCGATGTAATTGTCGATACTGATAACCTCGACTCCCATTTTTAACAGCTCTTCCACGATATGGCTGCCGATGAATCCAGCTCCTCCAGTTACCAGGGCTTTCCTGTAATTAAACTCCATCAAGTTCCTCCAAAATAGAATTCACGTGAAACTGCGGGTTCGACTGCAATTCTTCTTGCCACACCGGGGACATTCAAACGAATTAGCACAACCCGGCTGAGCGTCGGTCGTTCAAGTCTTCTCCGTCATACAAAGGCAGCATATTGGTAGGCTCCTTTGTATGTTGGTAACGACACCTAGGATACAAGGTTTTATGATGTATGTGCCAGCGTCAGCTCAATGCCGCGGCTCAAGTTAATTGAGGTATGAACCGAACCACGAAAGGTATTCTTATCATGTCGAGTCGCTGGTCACGCCGAGACACCGGTAGGTAAACCCGGCGGCGGCTGGTTGATTGGCAAATAAAGCCCGCCCGTCCACCAGGATCGGTGTGGACATTACGGATCTTAAAGCCGCCAGATCCAGGGAGAGATATTGCTGGTGTTTCACCATCAAGATGGCAGCGTCGCACCCCTGAGCTTTATTCAAAAGATCACCCTTGTACTCGGCAATAAAAGGGTCGTGAACAACAATCATGCAGCCTTTAGCTCGCAATATTTTCACCAATAATTCGCTGGGGCTGTTGCGAACATCGTCTGAGTCCTCGAGATAAGCATAACCCAAGACCAGAAGCCTGGCATGTCTCAATTCGAGGCCTTGCGCTTGCAAAGCCTCTTCCACCATGTCTACCATGTGGATGGGCATGCTATTGTTGACCTCCCGCGCGGCAGAGATCACCTGAGGGATATGCCCTTGATCTCGCACGCTATAAGCCAGCAACCAGGGGTCTTTGGGGATGCAATGCCCGCCCACACCTGCGCCGGGCAGGTGCATTTGGCGTCCCGGGCTTTTATTCACCAGCTCACGCACTCTCCACACGTCCCCCCCGACTGCCTCACAGATCAAGGCAACTTCATTTGCAAAGGCGATCTGAACATCGCGATAGGTATTTTCCACTGTTTTGACCAATTCGGCGGTAATACAATCGACGGGGTCCAAATCCGCCTGGACAATATGGCGGTAAAGCGCGGCCATTGTCTCGGCTGTCTCGGGAGACATGCCGCCTATTACCCGGCTAACCGTACGCAGGTTGGTGAGCAGTTTTCCAGGCATCACCCGTTCGGGGCAGTTGCCTAGATAGAAATCCTGGTTCACTTTCAAACCGCTGTGTTGTTCCAGAAGCGGCCGTACTACTCGGCTCATCGTCCCGGGAGCGATGGTCGATTCGATGATTACCAGCGCGCCTGGTTTCAACACAGGGGCAAGATCAATGAGGGCATTTTGCAGCGCAACGTAGCGCGGGATATTGTTATCATCAACCGGCGTCTCAACACAAATTAGGATCACATCCTGGCAGCGGAGATCAGCGTAATCCTGAGTGGCTTTGAGCTTGCCGCTCTGGACGGCTTCGGAGAGCAGTGCTTGCAAGCCAGGTTCCATGCCATCGATCGGGGAAATACCGGCATTAATCGAATTCACGCGTTCGGCCTGGCTCTCTATGCCCGTGACGGAGAATCCGGCGCGCGCAAATTCGCAAGCCACCGGCGTCCCCACATAACCCAGACCGATGACAGCCAGACGGGCAGTTTGATTATCGATTTTTCGCTGTAACTCAGCTAAACTCATGTACGACCTCCACCACCTGGTGAGTTGATCCCGATTCAACCAGGGCCAGAGCCAGGCGTAAAGCAGCCAGACCGTCTTCTCCATTGACGGGGACGGGGGTATCCTCCTGAATTGCCTTTAAAAACGCCTGCAGTTCTGCTTTGAGCGGCTCGTATCGCGGCATGGCATAACGGATCATGCTGCCCTCGCTTACCCCTTTTAGATTGCGGATAGCAGACCAGGCATTTTCGCCGAGTGAGGCGTTTTCGTAAAAATACAAATCCTGTGTCAGATCGTCAACTCGAAACATACCCCGTTCGCCCAGAACAATCACCTCGCGTACTTTGGTAGGCGTAAGCCAATTGATCTCGAGGGAGCCTGTCACGCCATCAGGAAAACGAAGCAAACCCAAGACGAGATCTTCATGATCGGTGTGAAGGCGTTGTTCGGTTTCCGCATATACTCTGATCGGTTCCAAACCTGTAATAAAACGCATCAGGTCAACGTCATGCGGCGCCAGATCTACGACCACGCCCACATCGCGGATGCGCGCCGGAAAAGGCCCAACTCGCCGGCAAACGACCTGGAAAATGCGTCCCAAATCACCTGCTTGCAGTTTCCGTTTCAGCTCTTGCATGGCGGGATTGAAACGGACAATGTGTCCCACCATCAGGTGGCGGCTCAAATTATGGGCTCTCTCGATCATCCTGCGGCCCTGCTCCAGGTCTGCCGCAATCGGTTTTTCCACCAAAACGTGGGCACCTGCTTCCAAGGCAGCCAGGGTTACTTCTTCATGCAGCACCGTCGGAACCGCCACGCTGATTGCTTCGGGTTGTATCTCTTCAAGAAGCGTGTGGTAATCGGCAAATGCCTTTGCCCCGTAACGATCCGCTACATACTCAGCGACAGCCGGGTTTGCATCTGAGACCGCCACGAGATCCGCCTCTGGCAGCTCGTTGTACACACGAGCGTGGTTTTTCCCCATCGATCCAACACCAATGACTGCTACGCGCATCTTATAACTCTGCCTCGCTTTCCTGATTTTAAGCACTGGCGCGCTCCGCCCTTCCGACATAACGGTATTCAGACCGCGCAAGAGTTCAACTTGCGCTACCCATGCGGGTTTACGCTCACATAACAGCCCCGCCCTCTGCGGCGGAAAATCCCACAAGAGAGGGTGGGGCTGTTAGATAGAGGCGCAGTTGCGCCTGCCAGGTCGATGCGTCGGCGTTCCCGCTCCTCTCGGGCTAAGACTGAAAAAATCTACAACAATCCAAAATTAAGCCGTGAATTCATTGACGACGGCAACGATCGTCTCCAGGTCGGAGGCGCCCAAGCCGGGGTGGACGGGCAGGGAAAGCACCTCGGCGGCGGCGCGCTCGGCCTCGGGCAAGGTATTATTGTACCCCAGTTCCTGGGTGTAATAGGTCTGTTTGTGAATGGGAACCGGGTAATAGACGCCTGTTCCGACGCCATTCTTGGTGAGGTGCTCCAGCAGGGCGTCCCGGCGACCACCGGCGACACGCACGGTGTACTGGTGGTAGACATGCTGGCAGCCCTGGGGGACGTAGGGCGTCTGCACGCCTCTCAGGTGAGAATCCAGGAAGGCCGCATTCGTGCGACGAGCCTGGTTGAATTTATTTAGTTTCTTAAGCTGTTCCAGGCCGATGGCAGCGTGCACATCGGTCATGCGGAAGTTAAAGCCCAGCTCGTCGTGATAATAACGGCGGCGCATGCCGTGCTGGCGGATGACCCGGCAGCTCTCTGCCAGGGTATCATCGTCGGTAGTGATCATGCCGCCTTCAGCAGAGGTGATGTTCTTGGTGGGATACAGGGAGAAGGCGCCGGTTCCAAAAGAGCCAACCGCTTTATCGCCGTACCGGGCGCCATGGCTTTGGCAGGCATCCTCGATGACGAGCAAGCCATATTTTTCAGCGATCGCCATAATGGAGGCCATCTCGCAGCTAAGACCAAATAGATGCACGGGCATAATGGCGCGGGTGCGCGGCGTAATGGCGGATTCGATTTGGTTTGGATCCATGTTGAAGGTCAGGGGGTCGATATCGATGAAGACCGGCCTGGCGCCGACATACAAGATGCTATTGGCTGAGGCGATGAAGGTGAAGGGTGATGTGATCACCTCATCGCCGGGCTTGAGGTCATGGGCCAAAAGGGCAGTGTGCAAGGCGGTGGTGCCGGAAGTGGTGGCGATGGCATGCTTCACGCCGCATAGGACAGCAAAGGCCTCTTCGAAGGCCTTGACGCGCGGCCCCTGGGCGATGATGCCCGATTCGAGCACCTCCAGGACAGCCTGTTTTTCTTCCGGGCCGATGAGCGGTTTTGCGATGTTGATCATGCTGTTTTTTCCCAATCTTTTGCTCGAATTTGAATCTGCCGCCCGCACTGTGGGCAGACAACAGTGACTGCCTCGTTGGTGCTGGAAGCTTTTGCCACCTGTGAGCCACAGGGGCATACAAAACCATGCAGGCGCGCCGGGTTGCCCCACACCAGCCCGTAATCGGGAACGTCGTGGGTGACCACACTCCCAGAGCCGACCATCGCCCAGGTTCCAATACGGATGCCGCAGCGGATGGTAGAGTTCGCCCCCAGGGCCGCACCCATCCCAATGCGGGTCGTGCTCAGCACCCAGTCATCCGCAGCTTTCAAGGAGCCGTCGGGGTTGACTGCCCGCGGACGTAAATCATTGGTAAAACATACGTGCGGGCCAATAAAAACTCCATCCTCGACGGTTACCCCGTGATAAACGGAGACGTAATTTTGAATTTTGACATTGTTGCCGATGGAGACGCCCGCATCAACATAGACCCCCTTGCCGATGATGCAGTTGTGACCGATACTAACCCCTTCACGCACCTGGGCCTGGTGCCAGATGCTGGACCCTTCGCCGATCTTGGCTTTATCGGATACTTCAGCGGTTGGATGAATGCGAACTGCCATGAAACCTCCCAAGGAAAAAGGTTTTTCTATCATACATGCATCAGTAGTGAGCGTCAAGTGAATGTGACATGAGGTTCAAATTACATCTGTCCTAATTATTCGTTGAGGTTACGCAGTTTAGGGAATGAAGGGGTATGTGAGCGGGGTCCACACACCCCATACCAGCACAAACTGTGTGAGGCCTAATTCGTATATTTCTGGTAGACTCTGGATGTCAAAGGAGCTGGAGGCGGCATGCAACCCATCTTAAGAGTGGATTTATCCAGCGGTCGTATCAGCCAGTTTGAAGTGACGCGCGCCTGGGAAGAGGATTACCTGGGCGGGGCGTCGTTGGCAGCGCGCCTGCTTTACGATGATCTGACTTCCGGGCTGGATCCGCTTGCGCCGCAGGCTCCCCTGCTCTTTCTGAATGGTCCGCTGACCGGCTCGGCTGGCCCAGCGGTGGGACGGTTCGTCATCGCCGGGAAATCGCCGGCTACCGGGTTGTGGGGAGAATCGAACTGCGGTGGTTTCTGGGGACCCGAGCTGCGCATGGCAGGGTATGACGGTTTGTGGCTGGGCGGCAAGGCATCCAGCCCTGTACTGCTTTGGATACAGGACGGGCGCGTAGACATCCTTCCCGCGGAGCGGCTGTGGGGGCTGGACACTTATCAGACCCAGACTGCAGTGCAGGCGCAATTAGGCGCCGGTAAAGTACGTGTGGCAGTCATTGGGCCGGGTGGGGAGCGCGGCTCTCCCATGGCGCTGATCCTGACCGATCATGGGCGGGTGGCAGGGCGCACCGGTATGGGCGCGGTGATGGGCAGCAAGAATCTAAAAGCAATTGCCGTGCAGGGTCATGGGAAGGTGCCGTTGTTCGATGAGAGCGCTTTTGGCCCCTTGCGATCGGAAGCCAACCGCCAGCTGCGCAACGACTCGGTGACCGCCGCTTTACACGATCTGGGAAGCGCCAGTGCTTCTGATTACTTCGATTACCTGGGCGAGATGCCCAAGCGTTACTTCCACGCCAGCAGTTTCGAAGGCGCAGCAGGCGTCTCCGGGGCCAGTGTAAAAGACCGCTTACTGGTTGGAGTGAGCACTTGCCATGCCTGCGTGATTGCCTGCGGGAGGGTGGTGCGCCTGAATCCTGAAGGAGAAAAGCGCAAAGGCCCCGAATATGAGACCCTGGTGGGTTTTGGCCCCAATCTTTGGTTGGATGACCCGGTCTTCGTGACGCGCATGGGCGAATTATGCGACCGTTTCGGGTTGGACAGCATCAGTTTGAGCAATACGATTGGCCTGGCTTTTCGTCTGTATGAGCTGGGCGCGATCACGGAGCAGGATACAGGGGGATTGACTCTGAACTGGGGCAACCCCTCGACGGTGGAGACGCTGGTGGAGCAGGCAGGGTGTGCGCGAGGCTTTGGAGCCAGCCTGGTTGAAGGCGCACGCGCTCTGGCTAAACGCTATGGAATGGAGGAGGAAGCCGTTCAAGTGAACGGACTGGAAGTTCCTTATCATGACCCGCGCGGCGTTTCGGGCATGGCGCTGGTGTATGCCACTTCGCCGCGCGGCGCGTGTCATAATCAATCGGATTATTTCCTGGCAGATATTGGGCAGGTTGAGGCCAGCCTGGGATTGGAGTATTACGAACGCCAAGCAGGAGCAGAGAAAGCAGCCAACGTAGCGCGCCACCAAGACTGGCGCACCTTGTGCAATGCGCTGGTGCTGTGCATTTTCGCCAACCTGGATCCGGAAACGGTGGTGGGGCTGGTCAACAGCGCCTGTGGTCTGAACTGGCAGTTGGAGGATCTGTTGCGCTCCGGCGAGCGGGGTTGGAATTTAAAGCGTATGATCAACCGGCGATTGGGATTGCGCCGAGAAAACGACAAATTGCCAAAGGCACTTCTACAGCCTTATGACGATGATCCCCAGGGAGCGGCCGGGTTCAAGCCTGATTTACAGGGAATGTTGGCGGCATATTATGCAGCCCGGGGCTGGGATCCGGAGACAGGTATGCCCACCGAACAAAAATTAATTTCTTTAGGACTCGACCGGGTTCAGGCGGGAAGCGTCCGCGTGGATCCGCTTCCAATCTTCGAAGAGAGTGCAACATCGAGGGATGCTAGAGGATAGAGTCATGATTAAGTATGTAAGCGTTGAAGAGATGGTTGTTATTGAGAAAGAAGCCGACGCAGCGGGATTGACGTATGCCCGCATGATGGAGAATGCCGGGCGGGGGATAGCAGACATCGTACGGGGTGCGTATAGCCAATTTGAGGAGGGGGCGGTTGGCCTGGTTGGGCCGGGTAACAATGGCGGTGATACTTTAGTCGCCCTGGCGCTGCTTGCACAGCAAGGCTGGCGCGCAAACGCCTACCTGGTACGGCCTCGAAGCGATGATGACCCTCTGGTAGCGCGCTTACGCCAGGCAGGGGGCGGCGTGATTAATTCCCAGGAGGATGAGGGCTTTGAGAGACTGGAGGCGCTGCTGGGCAGCCATGCCGTATTATTGGATGGCGTGCTCGGAACTGGCATCCGTTTACCGCTCAAGCCCGAAATCGCTAAGTTGTTGGCGTATGTACGCCGGGTGGTGGCTGATATCCCCGATTTGCATGTGGTCGCCGTCGATTGCCCCTCCGGAGTGGATTGTGATAGCGGTGAGGCCGCCTCAGAATGCATCCCGGCAGAGCTGACCGTAAGCATGGCAGCCGCCAAGCATGGGTTGCTCAAATTCCCGGCTTATAACTATGTGGGTAGACTACAATTTATTGGAATTGGACTCGGAGAAGATATCCCTTACCCAGCCAGCTGGCAGGCGCTCAAGCGTTTTGTACCGGATGAGACCTGGGTACATTCGGCACTTCCGCCGCGCCCGCTGAACGCCCACAAGGGTACCTTTGGCACTGCGTTGGTCGTGGCAGGCTCGCTCAATTACAGCGGCGCGCCTTTGCTGGCTGGCAAAGCTGCTTACCGGGCGGGGGCAGGTCTGGTGACTTTGGCAGTGCCTGATTCACTGCATACCGCCCTGGCGGGTCACTTTCTGGAAGCAACCTGGTTGCTGTTGCCAGAAGAAGATGGAGTGATCAGTGAGAATGCAGCGGAAACCGTGCACCGTCACCTGGAACGCATCACGGCAATTCTGGTGGGGCCTGGTTTTGGGCTGCAGGAGACTACCCGCCGCTTTTGGGAGCGCCTGCTATCCAGCGGAGAGCGGGCAAAACGCGCCGGTATGGGATTCGTGCCCCAGAGAACGGCTTCGGAGCCATCGACCGAGATGCCGCCCTTGGTGGTGGATGCGGATGGTCTGAAGTTGTTGGCAAAGCTGGAAAACTGGGCGCAACGTCTTCCTGGTCCAGCGGTGCTCACACCGCATCCCGGAGAAATGTCTGTTTTAACAGGTTTAAGCGTCGATGAAATTCAGTCGAATCGCCTCGAAATTGCCAGTCGTTATGCCCAGGAATGGGGCCATGTAGTGGTGCTCAAAGGGGCTTTTACGGTAATCGCCGATCCGGATGGAGAGCTGGCGGTAATCGCTGTGGCAACCCCCGCACTGGCTTGCGCAGGCAGCGGCGATGTGCTGGCTGGTTTGATTGCCGGTCTGCGCGCCCAGGGAATGACCGCATTCCACGCGGCAGTGGCTGGAGCCTGGATCCACGCCCAGGCGGGCCTATTGGCGGCGGAGATCCTGGGTGGGACGACACCGGTGCTGGCAGGCGATGTTCTCGATGCGCTTTCCCCGGTGCTAGGCGAGCTGGGCGATTAATGGGCTTTGGCTGGTTCCGATGAACCGGCAGCTGAAATTTATAAGCTGGCTCAAAAACATAGAGAAATGGTGTGCGTGCGGCGGCGAGGCCGCCGCACGCACCTCAAAGAACCATTTTTGAGGTGAGCTCTAGTAAACGAAACGGTTATTCACCAGCTTTGCCAGACGATTATAGGAGTGCTGCATCAAAGAAGATAATCCCAACACGATGATCGATCCCAGAATAACCAGGTAGATGAAATATTCTGCAGCCGTTTTGGCTGGGTAAATTTCCAGTAAAAGCTGCCAGATGGGGCGATGAAAGAGGTAGGCAAAGAAGGATGCATCCGCAATGAATGAGAAAATCCGCGGTCTTGGCCACCAGTGTGTGATTAAGCGGAATATGCTCAGGGCGGTGAGCACCATTGCCAGGATGTATAAATCGATGGCGAGCACCATTCCCAGGGAGAAATGCCCTTCCAATAATTGAGTCCGGTAACCGCTCAATACGCCAATCCCGGCTCCCACAAGGATGAGTTTATCCAGCATGAAAAATCGGGTGCTGCTCAAACTTTGCAGCCAGCCCGTATGAGCGCAGATTACGCCGATCAGATACACCAGGTAATAGAAGAAGAAGCGGCGCGCGATGATCCCCCATTCCAGGCGGGCAAAAAAGGCCAGAAAAAAGACCATCACAGCCAGCAGAATGAACACCGGAAATGCACGCGTCGATTTGTATAAGACTGCAAACAGGGTGTAGTATGCCAGGATCGCCCCAATAAACCAGAGTGTAATCACGGGCGTGGTAAAGCGCGGGGAAAGCAGTATTTGCCCGCCGAGTAGATGAATCGCCAGGTCGGTGCGAGACAGGTTCACCTGCAGCAAGATTATAAATAGAATCAGCGCCGCCAGGTATGGTATGTAGATGCGCACCAGCCTGGTGAACAAGAAGCGCGGCAATCCCCATTTATCCAGCGAGCTCACAGATAAATAGCCAGCCATAAAAACGAACGACCCTAGCAAAAAGTATTCGATGAAAGGATTCAATTGGTTCAGGTCGAATCCGCCAATCGAAAAGTTGTAAATACCCCCATGATGACAAAACAGCAAAAGGATAGCGGTGGAGCGCAAAATGTCAAATTCAGCTATTCTTGCTGCATACTGCTGGCGCTTAAGATCTGTACTCTTCATTATGAACAAAAATAGAACCTACACGGTTGGAGGCGAATGGGTGTGTGGGCGGAAGTAGCTAACATACACACACCGCCAGTATTCCTTTACCTGTGTAACTTCTAAATAAGATAGGCAGGATGCACAGGGAAATCACCCCCACCCTGCAGACCCTGCCTATTCACTTCGCGAGTAATTTTACTCTGTCAATGACGATAGGTTTAAGGCGCCTCAACAGTGATCTCACCGGGTGTATCACCGGACTTGGAGGCTTCATCCCGTTTGCGGGTGACCGCTTTCTTGCCAGCTTCTACCACTTCGCCCAGGCGGGTTTTTTGCTCGTCAAATACGACCTGGCCGCGTTTCTGTAATTCACTGGCGCGTTCTTTGGTCAGCTTTGCCAATTCCTCCGCATGTGTGCGGGTCTCTTCATAAGCGGTTTGAGCGCGGCTGCGGGCTTCTTCCAAAGCCTTCTCGGCGCGCTGGCGGGCTTCTTCGGTGGTTTCAACGGCTTTATCTTTCAGTTCGATGCTTTTCTCTTTAATGATGGCACGCGTCTCTTCACCAGATTGCGGAGCCATCAGCAAGGCTACCGCTGCGCCAACCAGGCCACCGATGATGAACCCGGCTAAGAATGTTCCAAAATCACTTTCATAGTCAGACATTATTCACTCTCCTTGGCATTTCTTTTTTTTGAACGGCCCCTATATAAACCAACAGTTTTCAGCGCTTGCTGGACTCCAGCTACATACTCGTTGACCTTGATGACCGGCTGGACCATATTATCGCTTAAGAATGCTGTTGTGCCGCGTAAGGTGCTCACCGTCTGGTTAGTGGATTCGAGGATGGGCTTGATCTCGTTTTGTAATAAATTGATCAGACGCGAAAGCTGCACGATCAGGATCACCAGCACCAATCCTAAGAGCAAGGATTCAAGGGCCATGAAAATGATAAATACATCCCGGATGCGGGCGGTGTCGGTTGAGGGTTGGAGCAAAAAATAGATGGCGGTAATCGTAAGCGCCAACAAAACCATGAAGGCGATGATGATGCCATACACGATTTGTCGCTGCCGGCGTAGTTCCTCAGCGGATGATTTTGCCGGCTTTTCGCTTTGAGGGGGAATCCCGCTATCCATAAGTATATGGATTTTACCACAACATAGCCGAACGGCAGGTTTGGGCTCCTGGTGCTAAAGATTGCATCTATAATTGAGAACTGAAAACCCTTTCCCGAGGAATTAGCTGGTTGTGCGCTTCTTAAAATTCTATATAATACGGTAATCGTATGGACCAAACCCTCCCTCAAATCATAGCCATGGGCGGCGGCGGTTTCTCACAGGAGCCAGAGAACCCCCGCCTGGACCGGTACATTCTCGCCCAAACGGGCACACCGAATCCTCGGGTATGCTTTCTGCCGACCGCGACTGGAGATGCTGATCGCTATATCGTCAATTTCTATACCGCGTTTATGAAATTGAACTGCCAACCCACTCACCTGGCCTTGTTTCAGCGAACCCCTGATTTAAGAGCAACTTTGCTGAGCCAGGACGTGATCTACGTGGGCGGGGGAAACACGAAGAGTATGCTGGGGGTATGGCGCGAATGGGACTTACCCAATATCCTGCGAGAAGCATGGCGAGCGGGCGTTATCCTGGCTGGAGTCAGCGCGGGGGCGGTATGTTGGTTCGAGCAAGCTTTATCCGACTCATTTGCCGAGGAACTAACTGCAATCCAGTGCTTGGGTTTTATCAAAGGCAGCTGTTGCCCGCATTACAACAGCGAGCCTGAGCGCAGACCCACTTACCAGCGGCTGGTTAAAGAGGGGCAAATATTACCCGGTTTGGCCCTGGATGAGGGAGTGGCCGTGCATTTTATTGGGCAAGAAATCCACCGCCTGGTTGCCTCGATCCAAGGTGCTCAGGCATATCGGGTGGAGGTGAGGGATGGCGAGGTGATGGAGGATGTCTTGCCCATAGAATTCCTGGAGTATCCAGACGCAAATTGAGGCTCTTGGGTGCACAGTCTGGTTCGAGGAGTCATCGGGCAGTCCTTGAAAGGAATGCAATCGTGCTACAGCATTTTTTGGATACGCAAGATTTTTCTAAAACAGAACTTTTGGCACTTATCTCACTCATTCGCAGGATAAAAGACGCCGACCGGCAAGGAGCTACGCCTAAGCTGCTGCAGGACGCTTCGCTGGGGATGATCTTCGAAGAACCGTCCACTCGCACGCGCATCTCGTTTGAGGTAGCCATGACGGAGTTGGGAGGGCATGCGTTGTATCTGAAACCGGGGGAAATTCACCTGGGGGCGAGAGAATCCATCTTTGATACAGCGCGGGTAATCTCGCGCATGGTGGATGTCATCATGGCGCGCACGCTCAAACACGAAACCATGCTCAAGCTGGCTGAGGCTGCCACAGTGCCAGTGATCAATGGTCTGACCGACTACAACCACCCGACCCAGGTGGTGTGCGATGTGTTCACAATGCTGGAGCACAAGCCAAAAGGGAAGGAACTGGAAGACTTACAGGTGACCTTCATTGGGGATGCGACCAATGTGCTCAGCTCCTTAATGCACATTTGCACGCGGATGGGCATGCACTTCACCCACGCCGCGCCTGGAAAATTCCAACCACCAGAGACCTGGCAGGAAGTCGCGCGCGCCAACTGCTGGGAGTCGGGAGGCAGCTTGACCATCACGGAGGATGTGAACCAGGCAGTAAAGCATGCAGATTTCATTTACACGGATTTATGGTGGTGGGTGGGACAGGAAGACCAGATCCCAGAGCGATACGCGGCCTTCATGCCCGGCTACCAGGTGACGATGGACTTGCTCAGAAAAGCGCCTGAGCATTGTAAATTCATGCACTGCCTGCCAGCCTCCCGCGGGGTGGAAGCCACGGATGAGGTGATGGACTCGCCGCAGTCGATCATATTTGACCAATCCGAAAACCGTTTGCATACCGAAAAAGGATTGTTGGTTTGGCTGGTGTACCCGCGCCTAAAGCGGCCTTCGACAGAGCTGCGCAGCTATCATGAACAGCGAGTCAAACAGCTATTAACTGGCATTTAAAATCCTGGATTTCAGCGCGTATTGGCAGGAATCCGGACAGGTTCCATAAAAAATTGGTAAATGCCCTCTTGATTATTGTATAATCAAGTTGCGGTCGCGTTATGGTGGGGACGATGATTTCCCCACTCTTTCATCCAACCATCTGAGATGCCAGATTAGCAATTTGGGTTGAATATGGACCAATTCGCTGTTGAGATGCGCGATGTAATGAAACGCTTTCCCAATCCAGGCGGGGGGGAAATCACCGCAGTAGACCATGTGACAATTAAAATTCAAAATGGGGAGTTCTTTTCACTCCTGGGGCCATCTGGCTGCGGAAAAACCACCTCGCTGCGTATGATTGCTGGCTTTGAATGGCCTACCAGCGGCGAGATTGTCATCCAGGATCGCGCTATGGGGCGCACGCCGCCCTACCTTCGCCCGGTGAACACAGTCTTTCAAAGTTATGCCCTTTTCCAGCATATGACCATTGCTCAGAATGTGTCATTTGGGCTGGAGATGGAACACCTGTCGAAACCAGAAATTGATAAACGGGTGCAAGCTGCCCTGGAGATGGTGCAGCTGCCCGGTATGGGCAAGCGCAAACCGCGCCAGCTCTCCGGTGGGCAACAGCAACGTGTGGCCCTGGCAAGGGCACTGGTGAAACGCCCGGCGGTGCTGCTGCTGGATGAGCCCCTGGGGGCATTGGATCTCAAACTACGCAAGGAGATGCAACTCGAGCTTAAAGCCCTGCAAGAGCAGGTCGGCATTACCTTTATCTATGTCACCCACGATCAGGAAGAGGCCTTGACCATGTCCGATCGGATTGCCGTGATGGACAAAGGCAAGGCATTACAGATCGGTGCTCCGGTAGAGATTTATGAGCGGCCCAACTGCCGCTTTGTTGCTGACTTTATCGGAGAGACTAATTTTCTCTCTGGCAGGGTCAAGGAGTTGGAAGCCGGACGGGTGACCGTATCTTTGAATAACCTCGATCGTGAGATGGTCGGCTTGCCACAAGGCGAGCTCCATAATGGGCAAGCTGTGGTTATTTCCATACGCCCTGAAAAGATACGCATGGTGCAGGACCCGGTGATGAGTATTGGGGTGACAAAAAATAGCCCCAATTGTTTCCCGGTGCGGGTGATCACTTCGGCATATATTGGATCAGACACGCGGGTGATTGTAGAATTTGCATCCGGGGCACGCATGAAGGTGTGGGAACAAAATCACATCTCATCTCTCGACCCACAGGCCTATCATTTTGATGGGGAAGAGGCCTGGCTGTTCGTCCCGCCAGAAAATAGCCTTGTGATGGCGGAGGATTGAACATGGAAGGAACAAAATCGGTACCACGCCCCGCCAGAGGATTGGGTCTGATCAAAAAATTGCGCGAGCAGCCTGAATATCAAGGTTGGGCGCTGATATCGCCTACAATCATATACCTTATTTTGTTTTTAATTTTGCCATTGTTGTTGGTGGTCGTGTTAAGTTTTTTGGCGCGCGGGACTTATGGGAATGTGGTTTACCGGTTGAACCTGGATAATTACTCCCGATTATTCGACCCACTCTACCTGCGGATTCTGTCCTACTCACTGGGAGTGGCAGCACTGACCACGGTCATCACGATCTTGATCGGGTACCCGCTGGCCTATTACATAGCCCGTGTTCCGGAACGACAACGCTCCATGCTTTTATTTCTTATCCTGGTGCCCTTCTGGACGAATTTTATCATCCGAATTTATGCCTGGATCATGATACTGCGTTCAGAGGGGTTGCTGAATACTTTCTTGCTCAACCTGGGTGTAATTGACGCGCCGTTGGATATTTTATATACGCCAACCGCGGTTTTGATCGGTATGGTTTATGAATTCTTACCTTTCATGGTGCTGCCGCTTTACACCTCCCTGGAAAAAATCGAAATGGCGCAGCTAGAAGCTGCCGCGGATCTTGGAGCCCGCCCATGGGTGGGATTCCTGCGGATCACGCTGCCGCTCAGCATACCCGGGATGATTGCAGGTTCAATCCTGGTCTTCATTCCGGCGATGGGCATGTTTGTTGTCCCCGACCTTATGGGCGGAGCTAAGACAGTCCTGGTAGGCAACTTGATCCGCAATCAGTTCCTCACTGCGCGCGATTGGCCCTTTGGCGCAGCGGGTTCGATGGTGCTGCTTCTCATTACGCTGGTTTTCACATTGATATACACGCGTAAGGCGGGATTTGGGGAGGAGCTGCTCGTATGAGTGAGAAGAAACCCTCCCTATGGTTGCGTCTTATTGCCTGGGTGGTTTATATCTATATCTATGCGCCGATTTTAATTCTCATCATTTTCTCCTTCAATACGCAAAAAATCAACGTACGTTGGGAGGGTTTCACTCTCGACTGGTACCGGGTGCTTTTCCGCAATGCCGAGGTCATGTTAGCCACGCGTAACACCCTGATGATAGCCATTGTTTCGACGATCACCGCTACTGTGATCGGGACGTTGGCTGCCCTGGCGCTGCAGCGCTATCGATTTCGAGGTTACACAATTTCGGAATCGATCCTGTATATCCCGGTAATCATTCCAGAAGTGGTGATGGGTATCTCGTTATTGGCTTTCTTTTCCCAGGTGGGTATTCGCTTAGGATTGAATACAATCATGCTGGCACACATTGCTTTCAGCATCCCATTCGTAACCCTGGTGGTGCGCGCACGCCTGCATGGTTTTGACCGTGCGATTGAAGAGGCGGCTATGGACCTGGGAGCCAATGAGCTGGTCACCTTTTGGCGCGTGACTCTGCCAACTATTATCCCTGGTGTGCTTTCTGGGGCACTGTTGGCGTTTACGTTATCGCTCGATGATTATGTAATCACGTATTTCACCGCCGGTCCAGGGTCAACCACTTTGCCATTGCGCATCTTTTCGATGGTGCGCTTTGCGGTCACCCCCGAGGTCAATGCGCTCTCAACCTTGTGGGTACTGACTGTGTTCGTGTTGCTGCTGATTGGGCAGATAGCCCAGAGGCGGCGGACGTAAGACTGCCAACTTTTCTAAGGAGGAAAAATGAAAGTCTACCGAGCCGTAAGTATGTTGATTTTGCTGGCGTTGTTGCTGGCAGCCTGCGGGGGAGGTCAGCAGGCTAAATCTACCGAGTTGAACTTATATGGCTGGTCTGAATATGTTCCGGCAGCGTTGCTGGAAAATTTCACCACAGAAACCGGCATTAAGGTCAACTACGACACTTATTCATCCAACGAAGAGCTCATGGCAAAATTGCAGGCAGGCGCTTCTGGTTATGACGTGATCATCCCCAGTGATTACACCGTCACGATCCTGACCAACCAGGGCTTGCTCGAGAAACTTGATCTTGGACAGATCCCCAATTTTGCAAACATTGATGAGCGTTATAAGAATCAGGAATATGACCCCAACAACCAGTATACAGTCCCTTACCAATGGGGTACTACCTGCCTGGTGGTGGATACCACTAAGGTGACCCGTCCGATCACCAAGTGGGCGGATTTATGGGATCCCGAGTTCGAGGGGCGCGTGGTGCTTCTGGATGACGAGCGCGAAGTCTTGGGGATGGTCTTGGTGACCCTGGGTTACGAGCGTAATTCTACAGACCCGGCACAACTCGAGGAAGCAAAAGCGAAAATGCTGGAATTGATGCCGAATGTAAAGCTATTCGATAGCGACAGCCCCAAAACCGCTCTGCTTTCGGGGGAGGTCTGGCTGGGGCAGACCTGGAATGGGGAGGCTGCCATCGCGCACGGTGAGAATCCCGCCATCCAGTATATTTTCCCGGAGGAAGGCTGCGGGGTTTGGTATGATAATCTGGCGATTCCAAAGGATCCGCCTCATCCGGATGCTGCGCATGCCTTCCTGGATTTTGTTCTCAAGCCAGAAAGCAGCCTGCTGATTACCCAGGAATTTCCGTATTCGAACCCCAATAAAGCCGCTCTGGACCTGATGAAGACCAGCGACCCAGAGGCATACGAAGCTTACATGGGCTTTTCTGCCACCAACCCAAGCGACGCCGAGCTGGCGCGCACATCCTTTGTCAAAGATGTAGGCGAGGCTACCACGCTGTGGGACCGAATTTGGACAGAAGTGAAGGGCGGAGAATAATTTGCTGATCTTGAACTGATTTATGTGGAAACCGGGGTTGTCCAGGAAGCAGGTCTGGACAGCCCCGGTTTTTGATAAGGCTTGAATCCGCAGTTGACTTTCTGGTCAGTTTTTGTTAGAGTATAATTGCAGCATATGTAGTAATAGGAATAAAATATTCAAAATAATGTCGAAATACGACAAAATTGATGCGGAGATTGTCGAGCTGCTCATGGAAGATGGGCGCATGCCTGCTTCCGAGATCGCTCGAAAGGTAGGGGATATCTCGGAACGCGTGGTGCGTTATCGCATCAAACGGATGGTGATGGAAGGGGTAATTACGATCAGCGCCATCCCGCATCCCAGAGCGTTTGGTTTGAACGTCGCGGCGGATGTTTTTATCGAGGTCGAAACAGGCCGGATCACCGAGGTCGCCAATAAATTATTGGAATACGAGTGGGTCAGTTATGTAGCTTGTTCGATAGGCGAGCGCGATATCAGCGCGCAGGTAGTGGCGCGAGACAATGCTGAAGTCTATCGTTTTGCTACGGAGGTCATCGGTAAGCTGCCCGGGGTACGAAAAACCACCACTTCGATTGTGCCGCTCGTGCTCAAAGATGTGTACCAGTGGCGCATCCCAGCGGGGGAATTCACCAAATAATATCTCGCGCGCAATCATCAAAGGAAAGGAGTTTGGATGGGAATCCCTTTTGAAAAAAGCAGAGCGCTGCAAGCCAGAGCACAGGCAGTCATGCCCCTTGGGGTTAATTCGAACTTTCGCTACTGGGGAGATGGTGTGACACCCTATGTACAGAAAGCGAAAGGTGGGTATTTATGGGATGCGGACGGCAACCGTTATATTGATTACCGGCTGGCGTTTGGACCTATCATCCTGGGGCATGCCTTCTCGGAAGTCGACGCCCGGGTGCACGAGGAAATTGACCAAGGGGTGCTGTTCGCCATGACCAGCGAGCTTGAAGTGGCTGTCATGGAAAAGATCGTTGCGATGTGCCCGGCGGTGGAAATGGCGCGCCTGGCTTGTTCCGGAACGGAGGCGACCATGCACGCCATGCGGGTGGCACGCGCTTATACCGGACGTGAGAAAGTGATCAAATTCGAGGGGATGTATCACGGTTTCCAGGATTACACGCTCTTCTCCACATATGCCCCAACTGAAACCTACGGCAATTATCGCAGCCCAATTCCAATCCCGTCCAGCTCAGGCATCCCCAGGTCGCTTAACGATTTGATCATCACCCTGCCTTTCAACGACGGCGAGGTGTTGGAACGCACGTTACGACACGTGGGTTATGATGTAGCCGCGATCATTGTGGAACCGTGCATGGGCAACTGTGGAGCCATTCTGCCCCAGCCGGGATTTCTTGAATTGATCCGGGCGCAGACGCAGGAATATGGGATTATTTTTATCCTGGATGAGGTGAAGACTGGATTCCGCATTGCTAACGGAGGAGCGCAAGAGTTTTACAACCTGCGCCCTGATATGGCGACGTATGCCAAATCGCTGGGCAACGGGTATCCTGTGGCGGCTTTTGGCGGGAAACGCGAGATCATGGAGATCATCGGGCGCGGGGTGGCCCAGGGCGGTACGTATAACAATAATAAACCGGGCGTGGCAGCTGCGTATGCCACGCTTTCTCTGTTACAAGAGCAGCCTATCCTGAAAACGATTGAAATGCGCGGGCAGCGCTTGATGCAAGGCATCCAGCAAATTTTCCAGGCTGCCTCCATCCCGGTGTGTATGAGTGGATACCCGGCGATGTTTTCCTTTGCTGTTGGGGTGGAGCAGGTGACAAACCAGCGTGATTGGGATGAGAGTGACAAAGAATATTACCTGCGCCTGATGGATTGCCTGATGGAGCGCGGAGTGATGCCCGATCACGATCCGCGCGAACCCTGGTTCCTGTGCTATGCGCACAGTGAAGCGGACATTGATGCGACGCTCAATGCAATGGAAGATTCATTACGCGTCGGATTAAGGTAATATCCTGAGGAGGAATTTGTGCTAAACGAAAAACAGAGCCTGACTTCACAAGAAATCGTGGGGTTAAACCGCGAATACACCTTCTTTTCCTGGTCAGTACAATCGGCAGTCAATCCGATTCCAATGACGCGAGCGGAGGGGGTGTACTTTTGGGATGCGGACGGGAAGCGCTATATCGATTTCTCTTCGCAATTGATGAACGTAAATATAGGTCACCAGCACCCCAAAGTGGTGCGCGCCATCCAGGATCAAGCTGCGCAACTGTGCTATGCCCATCCGGGTCTTGCCAGCGAGCCACGCGGCCTTTTAGGGAAAATGATCGCTGAAGTGGCCCCGGGCAATCTATCCAAAACTTTTTTCTGCCTGGGTGGAGCTGAAGCCAATGAAAATGCCATCAAAATGGCGCGCATGTACACCGGAAGGCATAAAATCCTGGCGCGTTATCGCTCCTATCATGGAGCCACACACGGCGCGATTGCCCTGACGGGCGACTACCGCCGCTTGCCAGTGGAACCTGCTATGCCGGGAGCTGTGCATTTCCTGGATCCCTACTGTTATCGCTGCCCATTCGGGTGGACGCCTGAAACCTGTCACCGGGAGTGCATCGCTCACCTGGAGGAGGTGATCCAATACGAAGGACCAGACCACATCGCGGCGGTGATCATGGAAGGTGTAACCGGGTCCAACGGATTGTTAGTCCCGCCGGATGATTATTGGCCGCGGGTGCGAGCGATATGCGATAAATATGACATCCTGCTCATCTCAGATGAAGTTATGAGCGGGTGGGGACGCACAGGTCAATGGTTCGCAGTGGACAACTGGGATGTGGTGCCAGACATTATCACCACCGCCAAAGGCTTAACCGCTGGGTATGTGCCCCTGGGAGCAGTGATCGTCAGCGAGGATATCGCCCAATACTTCGAGGACAAAATGCTATGGTGTGGCCTCACCTACAGTGGGCACCCGTTAGCATGCGCGGCAGGTGTTGCCACGCTGGAGGTGTATAAAGAGGATGGCTTGATCCAGAACGCCCAAAAGGTGGGCCGGCACCTGGGTCAACGCCTGGAACAAATCAAGAGCCGGCACGCTTCAGTAGGCGATGTGCGTTATATTGGACTATTCTCTGCCCTTGAAATAGTCAAGAGCAAGACCACCAAAGAGCCTATCGATCCCTTGACTCAAGTTGCTAAATTTCTCAGGGAAAATGGCCTGTTCACCTTCAATTTCCATAACATACTCTTTGTTGTACCCCCCTTATGCATCACCGAGGAGCAGATCGACGAGGGCCTGGCGATCATAGAAAAAGCCCTGGCGCTGACGGACGCGATGGCGGAGTGAGAATTGAACATTTAGGATTGCAAATTTCTGATTATTGATTGAAATGGAGAGCTCGATGCCTGAGGAAAAAACTGTTCTAAACTATGTAGAAAATCAATGGCTGGTCTCCCAGACGAATGGGTATGTGGATGTGATTAACCCTGCAACCGGCGAGTTAATGGGGCATACGCCCTTATCATCAGCAGAAGAGGTAGATCAAGCAGCCCGGGCTGCCAGTCTTGCACTGCCCGGATGGCGACGCACACCCGCCAACGAAAGAATCCAGTATTTGTTCAAGCTCAAAGCCCTTCTGGATGAACACATCGATGAAATATCCCGCCAGATTACCATGGAATGCGGCAAGACTTTCGATGAGTCCAAAGCTGAGATGCGCCGGGCCATCGAGAACGTGGAAGTGGCTTGTGGCATCCCGATCCTTTCTCAAGGCGTGATCTCAGAAGATATTGCACCGGGCATCGATGAGATTATGTTGCGCCAACCTGTGGGGGTGTGCGCGATGATAGCTCCTTTCAACTTTCCAGGCATGATCCCCTTTTGGTTCTTACCCTATGCCCTGGCGTGCGGTAATACCTGCCTGGTTAAGCCTTCGGAAAAGGTCCCGCTGACTATGCAAATAATTTTCCGTTTGGTGGAGCAAGCCGGCTTTCCGAAGGGGGTAGTCAACCTGGTGAACGGCGCGCGCGAGACTGTAGATGCCATCCTGGACCACCCGGCAGTGCGCGCGATCAGCTTCGTGGGCTCGACGCCGGTGGCGAAGCATATCTATAGCCGGGGCACAGCCAACGGCAAGCGCGTGCAAGCCCAGGGGGGAGCTAAGAATCCGGTGATCATCCTGCCGGATGCAGATATGGATATGGCTGTGCGCATCACTGCGGATAGCGCTTTTGGCTGCGCCGGTCAGCGCTGCCTGGCGACTTCACTGGCAATTACGGTAGGGGAAGCGCGCGGCGTTTTTGGGGAGGGGATTTGTGATGCAGCAGCCCATCGCGTGGTGGGTTATGGCCTGGATAAGGGAGTACAAATGGGGCCCGTGATCAGCGCCCAGAGCAAGGAGCGCATCGAAGGTTTGATCGCTAAAGGGTTTAGCGAAGGAGCCGAAATCCCGGTCGATGGGCGCGGCGCTAAGATCCAGGGCTATGAGCGCGGTGCATTCGTTCGCCCGACGATCTTGCAAGATGTCGCTCCGCACAGCGAGGTGGTGCGCACAGAGATCTTCGGACCGGTGCTGGGCATGATGCATGTCAATAACATTGAAGAAGCAATTGCGCTCGTCAACCGGGGTGTGTATGGCAATCAGGCTTGCCTGTTCACCTCCAGCGGCAACGCAGCGCGCCGCTTCCGCTACGAGGCGGAGGTTGGCAACGTGGGCATTAATATCGGAGTAGCCGCGCCGATGGCATTTTTCCCCTTCAGTGGCTGGAAGGAAAGCTTCTTCGGCGATTTGCACGGTCAAGGGATGGATGCGGTTGAGTTCTTCACGCAGAAGAAAGTCGTCATCGAGCGTTGGCCTCAAGAATGGACACGAAAATTTTAAGGAGAGCAGGATATGCCACAATTATTGACTGAGGCGCTCAGTTACTCCACACGCTGGTTGGATATCATACAGAAAGCCGAGCTTCCACAAGTTGAAGCCAAGCAGATCATTGATGAAAGCAAGGTCAATTTTGCCGAGCACTTCAACAAGGGCTGGCTGGAGTACCGCAAATCGGTGACCGAGGCTGGCGATTGGGCAGCGACGGAGTGGACCGGCTCCGGCGCCATTTTTTGCGATATCCTCGGCCGCGAATACCTGGATTGCCTGGGCGGCTATGGCATGATGGACCTTGGTTGGGGGCATCCGGAAGTGGTGGCAGCCGTGCGGGCTCAATTGGGACGCACGCCCATGCCCAGTCAGGAACTGATTGACCCGTTGCGCGGCGTGCTGGCGCGATTGATGGCGAATATTACCCCTGGCGATATCCAGTACAGCTTTTTTGCCGCCAGCGGCACGGAAGCCATTGAAGGTGCGATTAAGCTGGCCAAGATGCACACTCGAAAATCTGGTTTCATCGTGGCGGTGAAAGCTTTCCACGGGAAAACGATGGGTTCTTTGAGTATGATGGGCAAAATGGATTTTCGCCAGCCGGCTGGGGTTTTATATGGCGGACCCGTGTTTCATGTGCCGTTTGGGGATGCCGATGCCGTCGAACAACAACTCGATATCTGTAAAAAGGTGGGCATCGACCTGGCTGCTGTGCTCATGGAACCCATCCAAGGTGAGGCAGGCGCCATCGTGCCGCCAGATGATTTTTGGCCGCGTGTTCGTGAGCTCACCCGGCAATACGGAGTGCTTTTGATTGCGGATGAAGTGCAGACCGGTATGGGGCGCACAGGCAAGTTATGGGGATTGGATCATTGGGAAGTGGTTCCAGATATCCTGGCAGTGGCAAAATCCTTGGGTGGAGGGGTGATGCCAGTCAGCGCATTTTGTTCCACGAAGGAAATCTGGGAGTGCATGATGTACCCCAATCCATTCATCCACACCACCACGACGGGAGGCAACGCGCTGGCATGCAGCGCAGCCATTGCGGCGATTCATGTCACCTTACGCGAGTGCATCTGGGAACAGGCCGCAGCCAAGGGTGAATATCTGATGCCTCGGTTGAACGCTCTGGCAGAACAATATCCACAGATCTTCGACAAGATCACCGGAAAGGGGCTTCTCATCGGCGTGCATTTCCATGACCCGGAGATTGGGTATAAAGTGGCTGCAGGTCTGTTCAAGCGCGGTGTTCTGGTTGCCGGCACGCTCACCAGCGCCCAGACCGTGCGCATCGAGCCGCCCCTGGTGATCACCTATGAGCAACTGGATATCCTGCTTGATCGCCTCTCGGATGTATTGATCGATGTAGCGAAGACGGTATAAACGATGATGACCTGTCAGACCTGTGACAGGCCTGCCACACAAACAAGAGTATCCGCAAAGAATAATTTTTAGATTGAATTGAAATTGGAGGGAACATGAAAGTACTACTCGTCGGAGTTGGTGGGGTGGGAGAAGCCATTGCAGCGATCAGCAAGGAAAAGCCCTGGCTAGAATTGCTGGTGCTGGCTGATTACAACCTGGAAAGAGCGAAAGAAGTTCAGGCTAAGCTGGGTCAGCCAAAGCGCTTTCCAGCCGAGTGGGTGGATGCCAGTAAACAATCACTCATCGAGGAGCTGGCGAGAAAACACAAAGTTGGACTGATCATGAACGCCTGTGACCCGATTTACAATGTGCCGATCTTTGAAGCCGCTTTTGCCACAGGCTGCAATTATATGGATCTGGCGATGACGCTCTCCGAGCCGCACCCGGAAGAGCCGTTTAGCAAAACGGGCATCAAGCTGGGTGATTATCAGTTCGAGCGTGCCCGGCGATGGGAAGAAAAGGGTTTACTGGCGCTGGTGGGCCTGGGCGTCGAACCGGGAATGGCGGATGTCTTCGCCCGTTATGCTGAGGATCACCTGTTCGACGAAATTGAGGAGATCGGTATACGGGATGGCGCCAACATTGAAGTGCGCGGTTATGAATTTGCGCCCAATTTCTCCATCTGGACCACCATTGAAGAATGTCTGAATCCGCCCGTGATATGGGAAAAGGAGAAGGGCTGGTTTACCACCGAGCCTTTCTCTGAGCCGGAAGTATTTGATTTCCCGGAGGGAATTGGACCCATAGAAGTGGTCAATGTGGAACATGAAGAGGTACTTTTAGTGCCACGCTGGGTGAAGTGCAAGCGGGTCACGTTCAAGTACGGCCTGGGTGACCAGTTCATCGGGGTGCTCAAAACCCTGCACATGTTGGGTCTTGATAACAAGGAGCCCATCAAGGTGAAAGGCTGCATGGTAGCCCCGCGCGATGTTGTAGCAGCCTGCCTGCCCGATCCAGCTCACCTGGGCGACCGTATGTTTGGCAAGACCTGCGCGGGCACCTGGGTGAAGGGCATGAAAGCTGGAAAACCGCGCCAGGTGTATCTGTACCAGGTAGCGGATAATGAAACTTGCATGCGGCGGTGGGGCTGCCAGGCGGTAGTTGCACAGACCGCTTTCAACCCGGTAATTGCCTGGGACTTGTTGGAGCACGGCGTGTGGAAAGGAGCCGGGGTCCTGGGTCCCGAGGCTTTTGATGCCGCCCCTTATCTGGAAAAAATGGCTGAATACGAGTTCCCCTATGGCATCAAGGAGATGTGAACCCTTTGAGAGTAAGGCAAGGGGATGCCACGCATCTATCTAGCAGTTCTGATGAATTTCGGGTTATACTACCAGGCAAGTCCGAAAATGATCCAATAGGAGGATAGAATGCCCTACGGCTACCACGGCAGGATCTTGCATGTAGATCTGACAGGCGGTGTATTGGAGATCGAACAGCCGCCGGAGAGTTTCTATCGCTTATATCTGGGCGGCAGCGCGATGGGTTTATATTACATCCTGAGAGACACCCGTCCCGGTTACGACGCGCTCGCGCCCGAAGCAGTGCTCACCTTGATGCTGAGCGTTACCACCGGGGCATCCATTTCCGGGCAGAGCAGGATGAACGCCAATGCCAAATCTCCGATTGGCGGGACAATCGGAGATTCTCAGGCAGGAGGATTCTTCCCAGCAGAGCTAAAGTTTGCCGGATTCGATGGCATTGTGATTAAAGGGCGGTCAGAAAAGCCTGTTTACCTTTCGATCTTAGAGGGAGAGCCCAAGCTGCACGAAGCCGGGCACCTGATGGGGAAATCCACCGGTGTGGTGGATGCGGCGCTAAAGCAGGAAGTGGGCGACGCCAGAGCTGAAGTGCTGCAATGCGGACCGGCAGCTGAAGCGGGCGTACTCTTCTCCAGCATGATCAATATGGCAAACCGCAATAACGGTCGCACGGGTATGGGTTTGGTGATGGCGAGCAAGAATTTGAAAGCCATCGTCGTGCGCGGAAAAGCTAAGCCTGCTATTTTCGATCCAAAGGCCTTAGCTGACCTCAACCGCGCCGGTCCCAAGCTGATGCCCGAAAATCCCGATGTTGACCCTTTGGGCAAATATGGCACTGCCAGTGTGGTGATGCCTCAAAATATGATGGGCACGCTGCCCACGCGCAACTACAATGAGGGCCAATTCGAGAGTTGCGAAGATATCAGCGGGGAAATCATGTATGATACCGTGCTCAAAGAGCGCGATACCTGCTATGCCTGTGTGGTGCGCTGCAAGCGCGTGGTAGAAATTACCGAAGGCCCTTATCAGGTTGACCCCTTGTATGGCGGGCCCGAATACGAGACTCTGGCTACCTTTGGATCGTATTGCGGCATCAAAGATCTGGCAGCCATTTCTGCGGCTAATCAAATCTGCAATATGTATGGGGTGGATACGATTGCTGCCGGGGCAACCATCGCATTCGCGATGGAATGCTTCGAAAAAGGGATCATTGGTTTACAAGATACCGGTGGACTGGAGCTGCGCTTTGGCAATACCCAGGCGATGCTGGATACCTTACAGCAGATTGTTACCAACAGCGGACCGTTGGGAAGCATCCTCTCGCAAGGCTCGGCGCGCGCCGCACAGAAATGGGGTCCAGCCGCTGAGGATTGTCTGATCACCGTAAAAGGCGCCGAAGCCCCCGCCCACATGCCGCACGCCAAGCGCAGTCTGGCTTTGATCTACGCGGTGAACCCCTTTGGAGCGGACCACCAGTCCAGCGAGCACGATCCTATGTATGAAGAGGGGACTTCTCAGCTCTACCTGGACCGTCTGGCGGAGCTGGATTTGAAATCGCCGCCCGCCTATGGCTCACTGGGGAGCGAGAAAGTGCGCTTTGCGGCTTACACGCACATTTTTTACAGCCTGCTGGATACGCTGGAATTGTGTCAATTCGTTTGGGGGCCGGCGTGGACGCTCTACGGTCCCAGTGAGACTGTCGCCATGGTGCGAGCAGTTACCGGCTGGAATGTCAGCTTGTTCGAGCTGATGAAGGCCGGACAGCGTCGATTGAACATGCTGCGCGCTTTCAACGCCCGCGAGGGCTTCAGCCGCAAGGATGACACCTTGCCCAAGAAGTTCTTCCGGGCTTTACAGGGCGAGGGCCCAACGGGCGGCGTGGCGATCGACAAAGCGGAGTTCGAATCGGCCCTGGACCTGTACTACCAGTTGAATAATTGGACTCCAGATGGCATCCCCACGCGCGCGGCGCTAATCGACCTGGGGTTGGATTGGGTTTCTATATAAGATCCGAATATGAAAACACACGACGCTTTTCCCAATCTTTCGCCCGTCTGGACGCATTACACGCCCATCCTGGCTGATCGCGGCGAAGGCTGTTATCTCTACGACCAGGACGGAACTGCTTACCTGGATTTCACCTGCGGCATTGGAGTGACCAATACCGGTCACTGCCACCCGCGGGTCGTTGAGGCTATTCGCAAACAAGCTGGACTCCTGCTGCACGGGCAAATCAATATCGTGCTGCATAAACCCATCCTGGAGCTGATCGAAGAGCTGAAACACATCGTACCGCCCTTTATGGATGGATTTTTCTTCAGCAATTCTGGCGCAGAAGCTGTGGAGGGCGCGCTGAAACTGGCGCGACATGCCACAGGACGCACCAATGTGATCGTCTTCCAGGGCAGCTTCCACGGGCGCACGGTTGGCACCATGTCGCTAACCACCTCGAAAACCATCTACCGGGTGGGCTACCAGCCGCTCATGCCGGGGGTTTTTGTTGCGCCTTTCCCCTATGCCTTCCGTTATGGATGGAGCGAAGAGCAAACCAGCCAATGGTGCCTGGAGGAGCTGGAGTACCTTCTGGTATCTCAGACTGCTCCGCAGGAAACCGCGGCGATTCTCATCGAAGGCGTGCTGGGCGAAGGCGGCTATGTGCCGCCGCCAGCGAGCTTTATGCGCGGGCTGCGAGAGATCTGCGACCGGCATGGCATATTGCTCATCATCGATGAGATCCAATCAGGGTTCGGACGCACCGGGCGCTGGTTTGCCAGTGAGCACTATAACATCCAGCCGGACATTATGACCGTGGCAAAAGGCATCGCCAGCGGGCTGCCGCTCTCCGGTGTATTCTCGCGCCTGGAGCTGATGGAAAAATGGACGCCAGGCAGTCATGGCGGCACCTATGGCGGTAATGCCGTGGCTGCGGCGGCAGCCGTGGCGACCGTCCAGGCGATGAAAGCGGAAGGCATGCCCGAAAATGCGCGCGCCCGCGGCGCGCAGCTCATGAGCGGTCTGCGCCGTTTGCAAGAAGAATATCCTGCTATCGGGGATGTGCGCGGGCTGGGTTTGATGGTGGGCAGCGAATTCGTTACTGCCCAGGGCAAGCCCGATAAGATCAGCGCCAAGGCGGTGGTGCATGCCTGCCAGGAACGCAAACTGTTGTTGCTCACCTGCGGCGCCTGGGACAACACCATCCGTTGGATACCGCCCCTGATTGTCAACCAGGAGCAGATCAACGACGCCCTGGGGATCTTCCAAGAATCGTTAAAGGAAGTTTTAGGATGAATTTATAACCACAAAGGAGACAAAGTTCAGTTTTTACTGGATGTCCTTTATGGTTGGTCCTGTTGAGTACCTGGAGATTCGGGATTGATAGAGAATAGCCCCATTGAACACCCCCGAGTATGGCGAGTAAATCTGCAACAAAAATCGTTGGCAATCGAGCCTGTGCCTGAAAGCTGGGCGCGCCTTGGAGGGCGCGGGCTTCTGGCGCGAATTTTATTGGACGAAGTGTCGCCCACCTGCGAACCGCTGGGTCCGGCAAACAAACTCATTTTCGCACCGGGGCTGATGGTGGGGCATATGCTCTCCAGCTGCGACCGGATTTCCATCGGCGCCAAGAGCCCGCTAACTGGCGGTGTAAAAGAAGCCAACGCGGGCGGATCAACGGGATTACAGCTCACGCGCCTGGGGATACATGCCTTAATTCTGGAAGAGCGCCTGGGTGGGGAGTTGTGGCTGCTCCATCTCAGCCCAGCAGGGGCACGATTTGAAAGCGCTGAAGGCCTGGCTGGCATGGGCGTGTATACGGCAGCTGAGCGGCTGAGGGAACGCTATGGGAAAAAAGTCGCCATTGCCTTGATTGGCCCGGGCGGAGAAATGCGCCTGAACTCTGCTGGCATCCAAAACCTGGATAAGGATGGCGTGCCCTCCCGGATCGCGGCGCGCGGAGGTCTAGGCGCGTTGATGGGCGCTAAAGGCTTGAAGGCAATTGTCATCGATGGCAGCCAGGGCAGCACTCCACCGGTGGAGAGTAAAGAGGCCTTCCGCAAGGCGCAGAAAGAATTCACCAAGGCTCTGCTGGCTCACCCGCAGACCACGGTGTACGCCGATTACGGCACGGCAGCTATGCCGCGCATGTCGAATGGCTTTGGTGGGCTGCCCACGCGCAATTTCTCTGCTGGCACTTTCGAGCTTGTGGAGAAGATCAGCGGCGAGTATATGCGACAGGTGATCCTGGAACGCGGTGGGCAAGGTGAAACCACCCATGCCTGTATGGCAGGCTGCGCTATCCAGTGCTCTAATGTGTATGCGGATCAAAATGGAAAATCAATCGTTTCGCCGTTAGAATACGAGACGATTGGCTTGTTAGGCCCCAACCTGGGGATTGGAGATCTGGATACGATCGCACGCCTGAACTGGGAGATCAACGATCTGGGGCTGGATACGATCGAGGTGGGGGCTGCCCTGGGGGTTGCAGCCGAAGCAGGAACCTTCACTTTTGGCGATGGCGAGGCGGTGTTGCGGCTGGTGGGTGAAATCCGCCAGGGTACGGCCCTGGGGCGCGTGCTGGGCAATGGCTGTGTGATCACCGGCAAGGTATTCGGCGTGGAGTATGTTCCGGCAGTGAAGGGGCAGGCGATGAGCGCCTACGAGCCGCGCGCCATCAAGGGTACAGGTGTGACTTATGCCACCTCGCCGCAAGGCGCAGACCATACCTGCGGGCTGACCATCCGCGCTAAGGTGGATCACCTGGATCCGAAAGTACAGGTGGCGCTCTCACGCAGCACGCAGATCAACATGGCGGGTTACGATACCCTGGGCGCCTGCCTGTTCGCTGGTTTCGGCTTTGCCGCAGCCGCCGAGAGCATTCGCGACCTTTTGAACGCACGCTATGGATGGAACGTGGGCAATGATATTTTGCAGGTTTTGGGTAGGGAAACCATTTCCCTGGAGCGCGAGTTCAACCGCCTGGCAGGCTTTACCACTGCCCAAGATCGTCTGCCAGAGTGGATGACGCGCCAGCCCCTGCCGCCGCACAACTCAGTGTTCGATGTGGCGGAAGAAGAGCTGGACCATATCTTCGATTTTGGGCAATGATTTGATTCGGGTAACCGTACACCTGCACACCATTCTGCAGCGCCCGACGCCGGAAGGGATGCTGCGCCAGTTGGATGTGCGCCTTGCACCTGGCAGCACAGTGGGCGATTTGCTAGTAACTCTGGAAGTCCATCTACCGGTAGACGCACTGCTGCTGGCGGTGAATGGCCGCGTCGCTGAGCCGGACCAGACTCTGCAAGAAGGCGACACGGTGAACCTGATGCCAGCGATCTCGGGGGGAACCTCAATCATTAATCCGCGAGTACTGCTAATCTGAGCGAATGATCACCCCATTGCCATCCGGATCGCGCAGCAATAATCCGGTTTCGACGGGCAATCCGGTTTGTTGAATGCGATCCAGAAAAATTTGGCGCTCGGCGAAGTCAGGTATCTCCAGGGAGAATGCCAGCAAGCCGACTGCCTCGGGCGGAGGGTGATTTCCAGGGCGTACACCCCAGATGTTCACCCCCAGGTGGTGGTGGTAGCCTCCGGCTGACAGGAAAAGAGCACCGGGGTAGGAGCGTTGCATCACTTCCAGCCCAAGGAGGTGGCTGTAGAATTCTTCCGCTTTTTCCAAATCGGAAACCTGGATGTGCATGTGCCCGATATCGGTAAGCGGGTGGATGCTGCCTGAAGGCCCCCCATCAGGATCCGAGACTGCCAGCAAGGCGCGCAGATCGAGTGGATCGGTCGCCATGACTACCCGATCACCCTGCCGCGGCCACTGCTCGCGCGGGCGGTCTGTGTACAGCTCCAGACCGTTGCCGTCCGGATCTGCCAGATAGATGGCTTCACTCACCAGGTGATCGGAAGCCCCCTGGATGGGCCACTGATACTCTACGATGCGTCGAAAGGTGTGCCCCAGGGCTGCCCGGCTGGGAAGACGGATAGCGATGTGATACAACCCGGTGCTGCCCGGGGGTTTGCGCGTGGCGCCCTGGCGAGCGCTGAGGCGCAGTACGATTGGCGTAGCACCGGTAGCGGATAAATCGGCGTTAGCACCTGATGGGGAAGCAGCATCTGCAGACACCTGGCGAAATCCGAGGAGATGGCTGTAAAAAGCGAGGGAACGCTTAAGGTCGGATACCTGCAGGTGGGCAAAGCCGATGTGAGTGGAGGCAGGGAGAGTATATGGATCGGTCATAAAGGTATTTTACCCATTAAGGTCAAATAAGGTAATGCTAAATATAAGGGAACCACCAAGACTCCAGGACACCAAGGATAAAGTAAATATTTAGGGCGATTGGGTAAGCTTCTCCTACTCAATCGCCCTGAAAACTTTTCCTGGTGAAAAACTTTTAATTGCCGAGCAGTTTTGGGTACCAGAAGCGCAGGATCTCCTGAGCGGGTTTGCCGTGCACCGAGGCGGATTTATCCTGCAAGGCGGCTGGCGGGTAGAAGCCGCGGCTGATGAAACCGGTGATCCAGGCGCGCTGGTTGACGGCGGCAAGTAGAGCGTTATAAATATCGGCCTGCGCCTGTAGGTTGACATTGGTGCCAGGAATATCAGCATTGGGGCGCGCCAGGGCGCTCAGGCTCAGGCAGGCGCCATCCAGATCGGTGGGGCAGGCCTGGCTGGCTCCATCGGCAGACGGATATGCGACTGCCAGGAGGACGGGTTTGTTGAAGCGAGTCTGCAAAGGCAGTACGTTGGTGTCCAGCAGCTTGCCAGCTTCAGAAGCCATTTCACTGGTGGTTGGTGTGGGTTGCGCCGAGAGCGGCACATAGAACTGAACGTACACCTGGTCGACCGAATCCAGGAATACAGGCGGGTTCAGGGCCTGCGCAACGGTCAACGACCAGACCAGTTTGCCGCTGAAACGCTGGCGAACTTCTTCCAACAGGCTGCGCCAGCGCGATTCTGCATCCGCAGGCACGCCCGATGGGGAGCCATCGCCCAGAACGCCGCCAGGTAGAGCCGGGGCGACCCATTCGCCGCCCAGGATGAGCGCCTGAGCATCGCTGCGAGCTGCCAGGTCAGCGTGATGCAGGGCAAAGCTGCGGTAACGCTCAAACCACACCACCCACCAGGAGAAATTCCGCTGCGCTCCTGACCACCACTGGACAACCGGGACAGGAAAATTGGGTGTGGGATTCAAAGCCACATTCAACCCGCGGCTGCGCGCCTGGGAGATCTGCTGTTGCAGATCGGGCCACAATGCATCCCGTCCAATTGCCAGGTCCAGGATGGGCGGTGACTGCCGCGTGAAAGTCCAGGTGGGTGAGAGGTACACCCAATTGGCGCCCAGACCCTGGACGGCATCCAGGGATTTGCCCGTCAATGGGAGCCAATTGGGGTGGTAGGCAGGCTGGTATTCGATGCCAGCCGTGAAGTCAACACCACGCGGCTGGATATCCACAGCCTCCACTGCAGCCTGAGGCGTTTCCAGACTCAGCCAGGCCCAATTATCGATCTCATCCTTGAAGGGCTGGTCAGGGGCAACATCGACCGCAAACCCGGGATTGTCCGGTCCGGGGGTGGAGCCTGCGTCAGCAGAGCCGCACTGATCGTTGCGGCAGTAACGGTAGTGCATGGTGCTGATCATCTGCAAAGGATTGTTCAAGATGTACGCCCAGCGGTTCTCCGAGAGACGCCACATGGGTATGGGTTCCGTCCAGCCGAACAAGGGGTTGAACTGGATGGACAGGCTGTCTCCAGGGGGCGTGCCGGAAGGGAGATTGACGTCGAAAACCAATGGGCTGGAACCGCCGGGATTCCAGGTATCGATAACATCCTCAATGACAGTCGATTCCTGAGGTACGATCAATTGGCGCTGGCGGCGGGATCCATCCGGGTTGAGCTCGGTATTCCAAAAACCATCCCCCAGGGTATAAACATACCGGATGTCTGCGCCAGCCGGGAGGGTCAGGGTGATTGCATAGCTGGATTCAGGCAATGGGACCAGAACCGGCATACGCGCCGCAACCGTGTTGACACCCCCAGTGAGATCTGAAAATGTGTTACCAAGCTGGTAAAGATTGCCTGCCATGCGGATGGGTACGGCTGGCAAGGTATTTTCCGGGACTTTCACCTGGAAGGTGTGGGTGACCATGGTGGAGGGATTCAGACGCAGCTCTGCAGGCGTGGTCGATTCCGCCGCAACTACAGCGCCCTGTTGGAAGGTCTGGTAAGCGCCGTTCAAATCAAAAGCGACCAGATTATGCGTGCCAGGCGGGATGCCCTCCAGCAAAAAGGTGCCGTCGGAGGCAGTCAATCCCTGGGAACCCCCGGCAACCACCAATAAATTCGGTATGGGCTGCCCAGAGAATACGTCCAGAGCATGGCCATTGATGCGCCCGGCTGCACCTTCAAAGTTGGTGTCGGTCCAGCGAGAGACGACATCGGACACTTGCCCAGGTCCTTCGATGTGGTAGACACGATAACGGAGCTGGCGCCCATCGGAGATATGCTCTTCCACCAGGCCGGCTTCACTCTCGCGAGAATAGCGGTATTTAACCAGCGAACCGATTGCAAATGGCAAAGAAAGCGCATAGTGGCGCTCGTCTTCGGCTTCCATCAGGTAAGTTTGGGGATTTAGTGCCAACCCGGTGACTTCATCCAAAATACTCAGATAAACGGGTTGTCCTGCAGGCGAATTTTCGGGGATTTCCACGCGAAAAATGATCTCGGTTTCGGGCAGAAGATTCACCACAGGGGCTGACTCGGGGGCCGCCGGGAGGGTTGTCACCATCGGTTGAGCGGTAGGGGTCAGGAAAGGCCAAAAATTGGCATTACACGCCATGGCTACCAGCAGAACCAGGATGGGCAAGAAAAACAACGACTTTGGGATTGAGAGGGAGTGGATTTTCACGCGGAGACCCCCGACTGAATAATATCGAGTAGGATTTCTAAATTGGGGATTTGGGAGACCGGCAAGCGTTGCCGGGGACCATTTTTCAATTCTACCACCAGGTAACCGGATTGAACCCGCAGCTGATCGACCACCGACCAGGGTAGACTGCGTTGGGCTGCCCGTGCACCGGCGCCCAACTTGATTGCGGATTGTTGTATGGCAATTGGACCAAAGTACAACCATTTGCCAGCCTGAAAACTGGATTGCATTTCAGGCAATAAACGTGGGTACAGGTGAGCTTTAATATGCGAGACCAGCTCGGGCAGGTTGTTGATACCGCCGGGCAAGTCGATAGGCTTTCCGCTGCCTGGATATAGAACAGCATGGTAGCGCAAATGGAATGGGATTCCCAGGAAATGGCGTTGGCTGGCGCGAAAAGCTACCCCGGCGATTTGCTCCCAGCGTAAGACCTGGGTGCTTCCGAACCGGATGTGTAAGCCCTTTTTGTAAACAGCCACGAAATAGCGCACCTGGATCAGGCGGAAGAGCGATAGGAACAGGAAGACCAACAAGGCGAACAGCGCCAGGGCATACCATGGACGGCTCCAATTACCGGCTGCAACTGGACCGAATTGCGTGTAGGCATAATTGGCGCGCTGGTATCCGTATATCAACGGTGTCATCACGGACAATATCCCCGGAAAGATCAGGGTAAAAATATCGCGCCGTTGAAAGGGACGGAATCGGTAAACGGCAATCGGGGATTGCAAGGGCCGGGGGTTTGGTGATTTCATCTCGAGCGGAAGTGTTGCAATGATTGTGCCAGGAAGGCTGGGCGTGGGTCAGCCCACCAACCCTTGCTTGAGCAGCAATTCGGCGTTATAGATGGAGCCGCCTGCTGCGCCACGGATCGTATTGTGCGAAAGGATGACCATTTTATAATGCAAGAGCGGGTCGGGCCGCAACCGACCGACAACCGTGGTCATACCATTCCCGCTCATCACATCCAGACGCGGTTGTGGTCTATCGGCTTGCTGGCTCAGCCGGATGATGGCGGGCGGGGTCGAAGGTAGCTGCCGGCTGATCTCTGGGGCCTGGTAGCCAACCAGCGCCTGGGCAACCTCCTCCAGGTTGGCTTTCTGAGCGAGCTCGACGCTTAGGCAAAGCATATGCCCCTCCAATATGGGCACCCGGTTGGCATGGGCGGAGATATTAATTGGCGCAGGAATAATCTGTCCGTCCTGCAAAGCGCCCAACATTTTTAGCGGCTCCCATTCCATTTTGTCTTCTTCATCGGCGATATAGGGGACCACATTGCCGAGAATGTCCATCGATGGTACACCCGGATAGCCTGCCCCAGATACTGCCTGCATGGAAACGATAAAGGCCCGCCGGACACCAAAATTCTCTAATAGGGGTTTTAAGGTAATCGTCAGACCGGTGATGGTGCAATTTGGATTGGTAGCAATCAAACCGCTCCAGCCCCGTTTGCGCCGTTGAAGATGTACCAGTGTGGAGTGATCCGGGTTAACCTCAGGCAGGAGCAAGGGCACGTCGGTTTCCTGCCGATAAGCAGAAGCGTTCGAAAAAACCGCAATTCCCAGGGGGGCATACTCGGCCTCTGCCTCATGGGCTATCTTGGAGGGCAAGGCTGAAAATACCAGCGATACGCCTCCCACCGGGGGCAGGGTAGGCAGGATGGGTAAATCAAAGACGCCCGCCGGGATGGGTCCGGGCAGGATCCAACGGCAGCCTTCGCCATATTTTTGACCCAAGGCGCGGTCAGATCCGGTTAGCGCCACCACCTTGAACCAGGGGTGGTTTTCCAACAGCTGGATAAAGCGCTGACCGACTGCACCGGTGGCTCCGAGCACTGCGACGGGGAGGCGGGCGGTTGGCGCGTTCATTGGGGTGAAAAATAAATATCGGTAGGCTTCAGTTTGCTATTGCGCAAAAACTGCGGGCGCACCGGCATGCCGATCCAATCCAGGGAGGCCTGGTTGGGATCGACGCCCATTAATCGCGTCAATAGCAAAGTGTTAACACCTTCAAATTCAATCAGGGCCAGCACAAAAGGCGTTTCGGGGAGAAATTCTTCCGAACCGAAGTGGCACACGGTGAAGGCATGCAGTTTTGCCGGGCGATCGGTGATATCGATCCACTCCGTTTCCTGACCGGAGAACATGTCGTGCCCGCGCGGATTAGCATAGGTGTAACCGCTGGTAGGCTCACGGCTGGCGATCAGGCGGCGATTGGAAAGAGCGGCAAACCACGGGCTATCTTGCCCGTAAGAATGCAGATAGGTAATTTTATATTCCTGTTCGATTTGGATCGGGGCCAATTTCTTCAGGAAAGCCAGCGATTCGGGATCGGTATCGAGCGGAAATGGCACGCCGTGCACAATGTATCCGCCTAGAGTTTCTTCTTTTCGGGATGGGAGTTTGGACATGACAATACCTCGAATGAGTGAGCCGGCCTCAGGGCTGGCGTTCTAGAACGGAGACGGTGACGTAGGTGCCAGTGCCAGCATGGGAGTGGATGGCGCCGCGGCGTGCATTTTGCACCTGCAAGGTGCTGTCGCCAAAATGCCGGTCGATGCTGCCTTGCAGCTGCCAGATGGCAAAGACGGCTTGCATCAAACCTGTGGCACCGACCGGATGCCCGCAGGCGATCAGGCCGCCAGACGGGTTAACCGGGCAACTGGGTTTTTCTGCCAGAGGCAGCCCGTAATCGATGCCCGGCATGAACGCCTTGCCCGAGGCAGCGAAAGGTCCGCCTTCGCCATAACGGCAAAGCCCTAAATCCTCATAGGTCTGGATTTCTGAGGAGGTATAGGCATCGTGCAGCTCGATGAAATCCAGCTCGTTCAGCGGATCATGGATACCAGCGTGCTTATACGCCATATTGCCGGCTGTGCGCCCGGCGCGGAAGGAGTGCACGCCTGGATAACGTGTTCCGTGGTCCCAAAGCTTGCGATAGTAGGAACGAGTCTCGTTGGATGAGCGTTCCAACTCCGTGGCGTAATCCTGCATAAACTCATCGTAATCCACGTGCGGGCGGTCTGCCATGCGCATTGCATCTGTGCCGCGCCCAATTCCGGTCACCTGCACTAATGGGCGAGGGACTCGCGCCCCGGCAGCCTCCAGCTTTTTCAGACCTTCCTCGGAAACCAGGATGCTGGCAGCAGCGCCATCCGACATAACACAGATATCCAACCGGGTGAGAGGCCAGGCAACCATGGGGGCATTGCGCACATCTGCGATGCTGTAGCGATTGCGCTTTTGAGCGTAGGGATTGTGGTAGGCATTAATATGATTCTTGACGCTCACGTGGGCCATTTGTTCCACTGTGGTGCCAAATTCCTTCATGTGCCGTGTAACCATCATGGCGTAATAGCCTGAATAGAAACCGCCAACCGGGTAATCGAAAGATACGTCGGAAGCCAGGGCAATGAATTCGTTGCCTTTCCAGGTTTCGACATGGCTCATGGTCTCAAAACCGTAAGCAACGCATACATCCATGTGCCCGCTGGCAACCGATTTCCAGGCTTCCTGGAAACATAAGCCGCCAGTAGCTCCGCCACCTTCGACGCGATGGCCCGGCTTGGGGCACAAGCCCAGGTAATCCTGGGCCATGATAGCTGCCATTAACTGGCGTGCGAAGTGATCAGAAAAATAAGAAGCTACGGAGCCATCTACAATTCGAGTAAAGGTGGTGAAATCCAGCCCGATATCATTGATGGCATAGTCATAAGCTTCTTTGATGACAGCCTGAAAGGTTTTATCCGGGCGTGCTTTAGCAAATTTACTGACACCCCCTGATATTGCATATACAGGTCGCATAACCTTGTCTCCTCTCGATGTTTGATTACGGGCGGGCGCGCGCCAGAATGCGTTGTGCAGCTCTTATATGAGGCAGCTCAACCAGCCTGCCCTCCAAGGCGAAAACACCGCGTCCTTGACGCTGGTATTCATCGAAGGCAGCTACAATCCCCTTTGCCCAGGCTATCTCTTCATCGGATGGGGTAAAAGCTGCTTGCACGGTCTGAATCTGAGCGGGATGGATCACTTGCTTGCCTGAAAAACCCATCTGCGCAGACTGCGCTACCTCGCGCTGAAGGGTCTCGATATCGTGGAAATCCACAGTGATCATGTCGATCGCCTGCAGCTCGTAGGCAGCAGCATGCAGGATGATCTCACTGCGTGTGTGAAAGACTTCCATCCGTTCAACAGTTCGCTGCGCGCCAATGTCGGTCAAGAAGTCTTCTCCACCAAAGACCAGGGCCTGCAGGCAGGAGCCTGCCGAGGCAATTCGCCCCAGGTTGAGAACTCCGCGGGCGGTCTCGATCATTGCCAGCGTTGCGGTGCAGCCCGCGGGTAAGCCGGTTTCCTTTTCGGCATCGGTGATGAAGTCTTCCACCCAAAGCAGGGGTTCGCTCGACTCGACCTTGGGCAATACGATACCGTGCGGGTGGGCAGGCAGGACGGTGTGGAGGTCCTCGCTTGCCAGGCTGGATTCGTAAAACGAGTTAATGCGTACCAGGACTTCCGTAGAGCCAAAATCTAAGCTTCCCAGGGCATCTCTCACGGTTAGGCGGGCAAGTTCCTTACGATTGGGTGCAACCGCATCCTCCAGGTCCAGGCACACGCTGTCCACCCCCAGGGTGGCGGCTTTTTGAATCTTGTAAAGATCATCGCCGGGCACGTACAGGAGAGCGCGGCGCGATTTCATGCTTCTCTTTTCCGCCGGCTGCGTTGAGCCAATGCCGCCAGGCCAATACTGATGAAATAAAGAACGATCATCGGGCCCATCACCAACGACATATTGATGGGGTCAATAGTCGGGGTGATCAGGGCTGAAAGCACTGCAATGGCTAATATCGCCAGGCGCCATTGTTCGCGCAGCAAGCGGGCATTAACAAACCCCAGGGATGCCAGCATATAAATGATCAGTGGGAATTCGAAAGCCACCCCTACCCAGAACATCAAGCCGGTGGAAAAACTGATATAGGAGACCGGGCGCACTTGCGGGTTCATACCCATAAAATTGAGCAGAAAGGGGAGCGCGGTTGGGAGCATATAGAAATAGGCAAAAGCCATACCGCCCACGAAAAAAATCGCGACCAGTGGGATGGCAAATAAGCCTGTAAAGCGGGATGAGCGATGCAAGCCTGGGGCAGCGAAACGCCACAGTTCGAAGGCGATATAAGGCAGTGACAGGGAGAATCCTACAAGTAAAGCCACGCGCATAAATACGCCAATCGGTTCGGTGACTTCGATGGGCGTCAGAGCGCTGATCCCACCGATAGGCTCAGCCAGGATGTCGATAATCTGGCGCGTATAGGCGAATGCAAACACGGTGGTCAGCATCAGGAAAACGACCGAGCGCAACAGGTGGCGGCGCAGAGCGTCCAGGTGCTCCATCACGCTGGAGGGGTTTTCGACAACTTTAACAAATGTGTCTGGGAGCGGCTCGTCTTCGACTTCCTCGGTCAGCAGGCTGCGCAATTCGGTTCCGAGATTGGAGAGCGCGCGAGCAATACTGCGAAAAAACCAGAATATCAGGCGAAAGGGAGAGGTGATAACGCGCCAGAACGAACGCAGGAGGTTGCGCATAGTCAAAATTTTATCCAGAGGGCGTGGTGTTTGGAGTATCTGGAGGTTGACCTGGATTGGCAGGGGATGAGATGCTTGTGGATGGATCATCGCCGGGCAGGGTGTCAGGTGTGCCGACGGTGGGTGGAGGGGTTGTCCAATCCGACAAATCGTCTTTCAACTGTTCCATTTCCGGGCGCATCTCGTCGATGCCCAGCTCACGGCGAATGGTCTCCGCCTTGGGTAGTTCTTTCTGCAATTCATCCAGCCCGGCCTCGCGCATGAGTCGATTCGGTAAGTGACGGATCTCCCGTGATGCATCCTGGATCGTACGCCAGCTTGGTGAAGTGACGACTTTACGCATAAACCGCCCGATGGTTTTTCCGGCTTTTACCATATCCTTAGGGCCAAGAACGATCAGAGCGATCAGGATGATGAAGAGCAGTTCCAGTGGGCCGATGCCGAGAAATTCCATAAAACCTATCTAACCAGAGTTGAGCCTGATGTAATATTAGTACAAGAGCCTATGATTGATTTAAAAGTCGCTTCAGCGACTGTGTAATCTCATTTTGACGGCTGGCCAGGCTGCCCAAAACGCCATTGACAAAGCGGGGCGTGCTATCGGACCCGAACACTTTAGCCAGCTCGACTGCTTCGTTAATGGCAACTTTCAACGGGGTATTTCCATAAACAGCAATTTCCCACAAGGCCATGCGTAAAATGTTGCGGTCGACAATAGCAACTTGATCCATGGGCCATTCGGGAGCATGGGCCGCGATGAATTCATCTAACACACTCATCAAAGGGGACACGCCCATGATAATCTGGCGTGTGAACTCTGCCAGGGTATCTTCCAGACCGGCCTCTTCCACCCGTTCCTGCCAGACGAGAGCCGGTGTGTGTCCAGTGACATCAATTTCGTAAAGTGCCTGCAGGGCTACGCTGCGCGCCCTGGTGCGGGGTTTCATAAATGTGTCAGGCCTCGGTCTCTCCGGGATAATCGATATCTTCGATGTGAATATTCAGGCGCCCTACCTGCATCCCAACCATCTCAGAAATGGCGCGTGCCACCTGTTGTTGGATGTTGCGGCTGACTTCGCGAATATTTATTCCGTGTTTCAAGATCACATACAGATCCGCATATACGATATCGTTTTCAATCTCGACGTGAACGCCTTCGTTCATGCGCCGGTGGAAGATGCGGCTGATACCCGCTGGCTCGAGGCACATGCGGCTGACGCCTTCCACCTTTAAAGCGGTAAGGCGGGCGATGGTGGTCAGGACATCAGGTGCGATGGTTGTTTTGCTGTCCTCCATAATCCCTCCAGGATCTTACATCATTGCCATGCCGCCATCGACGCCTAGAATCTGCCCAGTGATATATGCGGCCTGATCTGAAACCAGAAAAGCCACTGCGTAAGCGATTTCCTCAGCAAAACCCTTACGCCCCAGGGGGATGATCCCCAAGGCAAGCTGGCGAGCTTCTTCGGGAACTTTGTCCCAAATTTCGGTATCGATGTAGCCGGCGGCGATGGCATTCACGGTGATGTTGCGAGCAGCCACTTCGCGCGCCAGGGCCTTGGTGAAACCGATTTGCCCGGCTTTTGAAGCGGAATAATTGGTTTGACCTGCATTGCCCATCTGCCCTGCCACCGAGGTGATATTGACGATGCGCCCGTAGCGTTTGCGCATCATGTGGCGCACAGCGGCCTTTGAACAGTTGAAGGTACTTTTCAGGTTCGTATCGATCACGTTGTTCCAGTCCTCTTCGGACATCATCATGATCAGCGTATCCCGCGTGATGCCGGCGTTGTTGACCAGGATATCTAAACCACCCATGGAATCGACAGCAGTTTTGACCAGTTCCTGGGCTTGCTTGAAATCTGAAACATCTGCCTGCACGGCCTGGGCTTTGCCGCCATTGGCTTTGATTTGGGAAACCACCTCATCGGCAGATTGAGGAGAGCGATTGTAGTTGACGAGGATGGCAGCGCCGCGCGCAGCCAGCTCGAGAGCGATGGCGCGTCCGATGCCGCGGGATGCCCCAGTGACGATGGCGATGCGCCCTTCGAGTGACAGGCTGGCAGACAGAGTCATAAATCCTCCCGGTAAAGGTGGCAGGTGGGTGCGGCGTAATTATACCGTAGTTAGGCTGGCAAACGGCTAAAATCTTCAGGCGCGCCCAGTGTGAAACCTTCGGCTTCCCTGTCGATGCGCTTGAGCAAGCCGATGAGCACAGATCCGCTGCCCATCTCGATGAAATGAGTGACCCCCCGGAGACGTATGAATTGCATGGATTCGACCCAACGCACCCGAGAGTTAAGTTGTGCCTGTAAATCGGCACGGACCTGGTCAGCAGTTGAGAGAGGAGAAGCAGTCACGTTGCCAACCAAAGGGATAACAGGATCTGTTATCGGGGCAGACTGAACCGCCCGGTTAAAATCAGCCTGGGCGTGGCTCATCAGGGGCGAATGGGCGGCGATGCTGACAGCCAGGGGTACGGCGCGTCGCGCTCCTGCCTGGCGCGCCAGCTCCAGAGCGCGCTCCAAGGCAGGACTGGCGCCAGAAATGACAACCTGCCCTGGGCTGTTATCGTTGGCTACCTGTACGATCTCACCCGGCGCGCTGGCTCTGGCGCATACCTCATCCAATGTGGGGATATCCAGGCCCAGGATGGCAGCCATTCCGCCGGGGGTGACTTCACCGGCGCGCTTCATCAGCTCGCCGCGCCGGCGCACCAAATGCAAGGCGGAGGGGAAATCGAGGGCGCCGGCTGCCACGAGGGCGCTCAGCTCGCCCATCGAGTGCCCAGCGACAAAGTGGGGACGAACCTGAGGGTAAAGCTGCTGGAACACACGCAAGACTGCAACCGAATGCATCATCAAAGCTGGCTGGGTATTGATGGTATCGTTAAGGATTTCTTCTGGCCCTTCCCAGGCAAGCTGCGAGAGGGGAAATCCGAGCAGGCTATCAGCCTGTTCGAAAATTGCGCTGGCGACGGGGTAAGCCGCCGCCAGCTCGCGGCCCATGCCGATGGCTTGAGAACCCTGCCCGGGAAAGAGGAAAGCAATTTGCAGAGAATTCATATCACACCATTAAACACATACGGGCCGTGTTGGTCACGGCCCGCTGGTTTATTTCTCTTTTTCCACTTCGACGACTTCACGGCCTTTGTAGTGGCCGCAATTGGGACAGACGGTGTGGGGGAGGCGCATCTCGCCGCAGTTCGAACACGGCACCAGGTTTTGCGCTTGGAGCGCATCGTGGGCGCGCCGGCGGTCGCGGCGACCTTTGGAAAGCTTGCGCTTTGGATGAGGGGGCATGGTCTTACTCCATTCGAACGATGATCTATTATTCTATCCGGGCGTGCGGCGCTTTTTGCGGGTGAAGCTCGCAGAAGACACCCCATTTTCAGACGTGGTCAAATTCAGAACAACGCCTGCCGGATTGGCAGGCAGGGGGATTATAGTTTTATGTGGGCGTGATGTCAAGTGTCAACCCAAAGTAGAAATGTCCCCTTTTCCGCAAAGTAGAGATGTCCCCTTGGACAGGGAGAACGGACTGGCATAGTCAACCGGTCCGATTGGTACGCGGCGGAACCTGGTTCGATTATTGCACGTCTATGATAAGATATAGATGGAGCAGTTTTGTACACGAGGAGGCGCTATGAAAGCCCAGCTCAAGAGACTCGCTTTGATCTGGCTGGCTTTTGGCCTGTCAGCCTGTAATATGCCCGGGTTTGTCGAACCCACACCGCTTTTCCCCAGCCCGGATTTAACCCTAACGGCTCTGTTCGCCCAGCTCGATACCCCGGTGGCGCTGCCCAGCGATACTCCGGCGGCAATATCCGAAGCGACAGAGGTGCAGACCCTGGCGCCTACAGAGCCGCCGACAGCGGTCCCCACCCTGGAACCGACGCTCCCCCCAACCGCCACTTCTACCATGCCTCCCCCCAGCCCTACACCCGTCCCTCCAACAGCCACCACCAAGCCCACCAGCACCACGGTTTCGTACGCGGGACCGGGGGCGCGCACGCGCTCGCCGGTTGTGGCATATTATCTGCAGCGTGAACCCACCATCGATGGCGTCTTCGACGAATGGAGTCTTGATCGTTATTCGGTCTCCAGCGTGGTATTCGGAGGGGCGAATCACGGCGGGGAGGGCGACCTTTCAGCTGCCTTGATGCTGGGATGGGATGACAACAATCTGTACATCGCGGCGCGGGTGAGAGACGACCGCTACGTGCAAAAAGCCACCGGGTCCAAGCTCTACCGTGGGGATGGCATCGAAATCCTGGTAGACACCAACGTATCCAAGGATTTTTACCTGGACGAGCTGGATAAGGATGATTACCAGTTAGGCGTCTCAGCCGGGTTGAATTCGCCAGGCACGGATATGGAAGCTTACCTGTGGTACCCTGCGGCAAAAGCTGGCAGCTACCAGATCGTAAAGATGGCAGCCCTCACTACCGATAACGGCTACCGCATCGAGGTGAAAGTGCCGTGGAGCCTGCTGGGCATCCGCCCGGATGTTGGGCAGCACTATGGCTTTGCCTTCTCTGTTTCAGATAACGACCGTAGTGGGGAGGTCGTGCAGCAGAGTATGGTCTCGAACGTGGCAACCCGCGTGCTCACAGACCCTACCACCTGGGGCGACCTGAGGCTGGCGGGCAGACCGTAATTTGAACACCGCGGTGATGCCGAGAGCGCAGAGTCATAATGATATAACTCTGCGCTCTCGGCGGTTAGATCTATATTTTTGGGGGTGTTAGAAAAGAACGGAGGCCAATTCCTGGCGGTATTGGCGTGTGAGCGGGTTGGTATCCCCTAATAGCTCGAATAACGCCAGCAGCACCAGGCGAGCTTCTCCGGAGCGGAAACGCTTATCCTGGCGCAAGATGTCCAGGAGGCCGTCCATGGCAGCCGGAAGATTGCTGCGTAGCACCAGCCGCAGGGCATTGAAGTAAGCCGCTTCCAAGGGGTCATCGCTATAGGAAGGTCCGTTTTGGATTTCCAGCAGCGCCTCGGCTAACGGGCGCAGGCTTTCAGCGCTGGAGAATTCACGGCTCAGCGGGAAGGAATGCAAGATTCGCTGGGCATCCTGCGGTTGGCCCTGGGCCAAAAGGCTTTTTGCCATGCCCAGGAGAGCAGCCGGGTTGCCAGGCAACTCTTTGAGCACTTTACGGAAGGTGAGATTGGCTTGATTCCACTGTTGCTGCTCTAACAGGCTGAGACCTTTTTCCAATTCAAGATCGGCAGGATTGGGGGCAATGGCACGTAGAAATTCGCGCAAGCGCGGCTCAGGGATCAGACCCGTGAATTCAGAGATCACTTTACCATCCCTAAAGGCTTTAACTGCCGGGATACTGCGCACGTTATAACGATTTGCCAGATTCTGGTTGCGGTCAACATCCAATTTCGCCAGGCGGAATATGCCGCCCCCTTCCTGGGTCAGACGCTCAAGCATGGGTCCCAACGTGCGGCATGGAATGCACCAGTCGGCCCAAAAATCTACTATCACGGGAATTTTCTGGGAGTAAGCCAACACCTGGTATTCGAAATCCGCTTCGGTTACTTCGATAATGTCATTGGAAGTCATCATAATTACACTCTTGTACCTTGCATTCTACCAGATGAATGTAAGTATATTGTTAATTTTTTGTAGTGGCAATCTAAAAATAAAACCTCTATTGCTGGATTTGTCTGTACAACTCATGAACTCCTATGCTATAATTTTTCAGGGGTGTGAACCGATTAGGATAGGAGGTGAAATACCGAAAAGACCCAGGTAGTAGCAAAATATCATTGAGCATTCCTACATTTCGTCAATCCGGGGAGGGATATGAGATGAAAGAAAATAATCTGGGGCGAAAATATAGATCCTATCCTTTGTTTTCGATTCTAGCCATTTGCATTATGGCATTCGGCGGGGTAGCCATCTGGTTGCTGGGCGTGCAAACCCAGGTCGCTGCAGCTGATCCGATCGGTGTCGGCTTGATTACCGAGGGGGCAGCGGTGGATGCCTCTTTATTCGATTGGATGAGCTTCCAGGGTTTGGTGAGAGCTCAAGATGATTTTGGGGTGGTTGGCACCGTCTATACCGCGACTTCACCCGCTGATTACACTCCAAACCTGGAGAAATGCGCCGTTGAGGGCAATGCATTATGTATATCTGTGGGTTTCTCTACCTTAGAAGCGATCTCAGCAACTGCGCCGCTCTACCCGGGTGCCAGCTTCGCTATCGTCGATACCGAACTTGAGCACTATCCTCAAAATTTGCGCGGGATCACTTTCCAATCCGGGGAGGCTGCTTACATCGCTGGAGCGCTGGCGGGCATGATGACCAGCAGCGACATTGTGGGCGTGATTGGCGGCATGGAAATCCCAGCGGTGTTGGCTTTCACCGAGCCCTTCCAACATGGGGCAGTGTGCGCTAATCCCGAGATCACTACAATCATAACTTTTACGAATAATTTTTGGGATCAAGACCTGGGCGCCAGTGTAGCTCAAGATATGATCCAGGAAGGCGCCGACTTGATTTTTCCGCCAGCGGGCGGGCTTGGTTTCGGCTCAATTTTGACTGCCACCCAATCCGGCGTATGGGGGATCGGGTATGACGTTGATTTTTATCATTCCCTATTCATGAGCGGAACGGTGACAGGCTCCCAATATCTGCTCACAAGCGTCGTCAAAAACGTGGATGAAGGTGTATATCTCACAATTTCCGATGTAATCAGCGGGACATTCACCTCCGGCACGCGGGCGTACAACATGGCAGAGGGCGGAGTCGGATTGGCGCCATACCATGATGCGGAAAGCGCTATTCCCGGTGATGTGAAGCATAAGCTGGAGTGGATCAAGCAGGGCATCCTGACCGGCTGGATAGATATCGCTGGGGGCTGCCCAACGCAGCTATTCCTACCCCAATTGCAGCATTAAATCCTGATTTCTGGGTAACTGTTTTGGGCGAGGCATTTTATCGAGATGCCTCGCCCTTGCTCTTAACCGGGATTCAATCAAGCCTTAAGACATCCCTAATTGACCGGCGATCCCCCTACCGGGTATATTTGGGTATACAAGACCTTTATTGAGGGATCTTCGGAATACCGTGGTCTTGGAGCCCAAATCCAATCAAAGATAAAGCTGCAGGGTAGCGCCGATTTTCAGGGAGACGCGTATGTCCGAATTAAATTCCGAACCATCCATCAGCCGGCAGGGCGCTTTGCAAGCCGCGGCGCTGCTAGGAGCGGCTCCATGGAGCGAGATGCTTAAAAGCTGGCTCAAACCGGACGCCAGCACCCAGCCGCCGCGCCCACTTCGGGAGGTGGGAAGAGAACGAGAGCAGCGCGTAATTCCTCCTCCGCCGCTGCCTCCATTGGGAGTGATTGCACTCAACCGGCTGGCATTCGGCCCGCGCCCGGGTGATGTAGCTGCTTTTAATGCCCTGGGTGCAACCCCTGAAGCCCGCTTGCAGGCTTATGTGGACCAGCAGCTGAACCCGGCAGGCATCGATGACAACGCCTGCCAGGCGCGCCTGACAGGCGCAGGTTTTACAACGCTAAACAAATCCCTGGGGCAATTATGGTCTGATCATGTGGTGAACAATACTACCGGGTGGGATTTACGCATGCTACCCCTGGTGGAGACGGAGCGCGCTACCCTGATCCGGGCGGTGTACAGCAAACGTCAATTGATCGAGGTGCTGGCAGATTTTTGGCACAACCATTTCAACGTGTATGGTTGGCATTATTATGTTGGACCGGTATTCGTTCACTATGACCGGGACGTGATCCGCGCTCACCTACTCGGAAATTTCCGGCAGATGTTGGAAGCTGTAGCGAAGAGCACCGCCATGCTGTATTACCTGGATAACTACATCAACCAGGCTGGAGGTTTCAATGAGAATTGGGCCCGGGAGCTGATGGAGCTGCATACCCTGGGGGTCGAGAACTACCTGGGGGTAATGGATCCATTCAGTGTGCCGTTGGACGAGAATGGGCAGCCCATCGGTTATGTGGACAACGACGTGTATGAGGCTGCGCGAGCTTTTACCGGCTGGCGCGTGGATTATTCGTCCTGGGAGCCAGGTGTAGGACAGAGTGGGGCATTTCTTTATTATGAATCCTGGCACGACCGGGCGAACAAGTTTTTCATGCGCAAGTATATCCCTGCCGATCAGGCACCGATGAAGGATGGATTGGATGTGTTGGATGGGCTGGCTTCTCACCCGGGTACGGCGCGGCATATCGCTGGTAAACTTTGCCGCCGCCTGGTGGGGGATTACCCGCCGCAGGAGGTGATCGACGCGGCGGCGGCTGTCTTCCTGGCACAAAAAGATGCCCCCGATCAACTCAAGCAGGTGGTACGCACCATCCTGCTTTCAACAGCTTTCCAAAACACCTGGGGCGACAAAGTAAAGCGACCTTTCGAAGCTGCGGCTGGATTTTTGCGGGCTGCAAATGCCGAGTTCACCCCCAGCGATTCCTGGGGGTGGAATTACGGCCGGTTAGGGCAGCCGCTTTTCAGTCACCCGGCGCCAAATGGCTTCGCGGATACCAAGGAGGATTGGGCTAATACCATGTCGATGCTGCAGCGCTGGCGGTTGGCAAATGCCCTGATCGAGGGGTGGGTGGAAGGTACGACAATCGAATTGGTGAGCCAGACCCCCTCCAATCTTCGCACCCCCAATGCCATCGCAGATTACTGGATCGACCGTCTGCTGGGGCGCGCCATGCATCCAGTGGAAAACCGCGAGGAGATCGTCGGTTTTTTGGCCCAGGGGCGAAACCCCGATTTTGACCTGACCGACGAGCAACGCAGTGGTCGCATCCCGCGCATGGTAGCGGTGTTGCTCATGTCCCCAGACTTCCAGCTGCGATAGTGTCCTTATTCGAAATATACAGGAGCTCACATGATCCGTCAACGGCTGACTCGTCGACAATTTCTGATCGGTTGTTCTTCCGCAATTGCTGCCATGGCAGGCTCGCGCCTGACACGCGTAGCTCTGGCAGCTCCGGGTGCTGGGGATGACACGAATTCCGAGGTACTGGTCGTGATCTTTCTACGCGGCGGCTGGGATGCGCTCAATGTGGTGCCGCCGATTGACGGCAGCGATCGTGGATATTATGAGGGGGCGCGCACCGAGCTCCAAATCCCTACCAGCGGCGAGGGTGCTTTACTACAGCTAAACTCCCAATTCGGCTTGCACCCATCGATGGGGCCGTTATACGATCTCTACCAACAAGGCAGCCTGGCAGTTGTCCATGCAGTCGGATTGACGAGCGATACACGTTCCCATTTTGACGCCATGCAATTCATTGAGCTGGGAACCCCAGGCGATAAAAATACAACTACTGGCTGGATCACACGGCACCTCGAATCCTCACCGAGTCTGCCTGGCACGATCCTGATTCCCGCCATTTCCGCGGGCAGCTCTCAGGCTTTATCCTTTTTGGGCTCGCATGAAGCAGTGGCGATGAGCAGCCCGAATGACTTTTCCTTCCGGGGACATTGGGATTATGAGGATGCGCAGCGAACAGCATTGCGCAGTATCTACAATGGCGATACCTGGCTCTATCAGGCTGGAACGCAGACCCTGGATGCGGTAGATCTCATCGAGAGCCTAGATCCTGGTGATTATACGCCCGCAAATGGAGCGGTATATCCTTCGGGTTCGTTTGGCGATAATTTGCAAGCCATTGCGCAAATGATCAAGATGGGTGTGGGATTGCGCGTGGCGACTATTGACCTGGGAGGCTGGGATACACATGAAAACCAGGGGGATGGCTCCGGAGGTTACCTGTCGGGCCTGCTGGCCGAGCTGGCAGGCGGTCTGGGAGCCTTTTATATGGATTTGAGCGGGGCAGGAGCCAGCAATTACACCAGCCGCCTGACGCTGACGGTGCAAAGCGAATTTGGGCGCCGGTTGCGTGAAAATGCCAGCCACGGCACAGATCACGGTCATGGCAGCGTGATGATGGTGATGGGCGGCAATGTCAATGGCGGGCAGGTATATGGCATCTGGCCTGGATTGCAGATTCAGCAGCTCTACGATGGGGCCGATCTGGCAGTCACAACCGATTACCGGCAGGTCTTAAGCGAGATTTTGATCCAACGCTGTGGCAATCCCAACACCGAGTATGTATTTCCAGGTTACACCGGCTATACACCCCTGGGATTGGTCAGGAGTGGGAGTGTGATCCCTCCTGGATTCGATTACCACCTGTACTTACCCGACGTGGAACGCTGAAAGGTTATTCGATCTCATCTCAAAAATGGGTATTTGGGGTGCGTGCGGCGGCAAAGCTGCTACATGCCCCAATCCCCTCCTATTTTTGAGATAGCCTCTAGCCTTCATCCTCACCGGGATCGACCACGCCAGGCTGTACGACTTCCAGGACTTCGCCGTGCATGTTGATACGTACCTTAAAGCCCATCATGCCCAGGTAGGCGCGCGCTTCTTCCGGGATACCGGTCTCGTAAAGGGTGTTGAATTGTTGATCCAGGTTCTTGAGCTGGTTGGCGATCATGGCAATGGAGAAGATGTCATCCTGTCCCAGCATCTTGGCGGTCTGCTCGCTGAGCATGTCTTCATGACCCTCGATCTGCTGGCTCATCGCCTCCAGGATTTGACCATCCACCTGCTCCGATGGAATGTGGCGTAAAAAACCAGCATCATCTACCACGTAACAAGGCTCGTCCCCAACGTAGCGTGTCTCAACTGGATGGTCATTTTCATCAACCACCAGGCCGGTAAAAAGAGCTTTGCGCGTCATCATCTCAACCTAAGAATCCTGTCGACCTTCAATGGTGCCCAGCAAGATCCCGGCAGCAATTCCCAACCGGCGGTCCAACCGATGGGCGCTATCCATGCTGAAGTCCAAATCCAGCTCATACCGGAACAGATTAAAGCGCTGGCGCAGATCTGCCACGCGCTGGTCACCAAAGAGCAAATCGTAATTTTGGGGCAGCAAATTTCCAAGCAGGAAGCGGCGCAGCAGGGCACGCGTAGCATCATCTTCGATGAGGATGCCCAGAGGTTGTTCATCTGCATCCAGCACCTGCCACTCATCGCGCATCAAGGAGCGCCAGCCTTTACGCCGCAGCACGCCCACACGTCTGTTTTCGAGGCTATCGAAGACGTCATACGCAGCAGAGAAATCGATGATGGAGCGCGCCTGGATGTAGAGAAGCTCCTGACTTCGGGTTTCGTCACTGTACAGGCGGATATCCTCCTTCAGGCGGAACATTTTCTGCTGGCTGTAAAGCACCAGGTTGCCATCCGGGCTGAACAAGCGAAATTTGCCGGTGAGGGCTAACACCTGGCGTTTTAATAAATACTGGTTATACATGAATGAGGAGTGCATTTTATGTCCTTATTCGAGTACGTCGACGACCGTACCGGTTTCTTCAAAAACAAATTGTTCGTAGGTGGGCACTACAGGCATAGTCCAAAGATAGACCCAACGGGCAGCCTTTGCCGTCAGGTTGATACAGCCATGACTGCGGGGACGCCCAAAGTTATTATGCCAGTAAGTGCCGTGAAATGAAATCCCACTTTCCGTGATGTAGCTGATCCAGGGAACACCCGGTAGATCGTAGCCGTTGGCAGCCAGGTTGCCGGCAGCCATGTGGCGGGAGGGGCGTTTGTGAGCCGTGATGTGGCGACCGGGAGGTGTGGCAAAATTACCGTTGCTGAAGCGCGCTCCAGTTGCGGCGCGGGTCATGAAAACCGGACGATCCCACTCGTAGGCGACGACGACTTGATCGTTGGTGTGAACTTCAAGGCGCTTGGCAGCCGACGGGATTTTGCTGGAGATGGGGGCAAGCTCTTCGGCTGGGATCAATCGCAGGTGTGCAGCCGGCAGATAATAATCCAGTTTCCATTTATCTTCTGCGATCTCGTACCAGGGATTTCCGTCCTTATCGTAGTGCAGCCCGACCACCCAATGGGTGGTCTCGTAGTACATGCGGTAGGCTACCGGGAAGACCTTGCCCACTCCCCAATGGGCGTCGCTGTAGGGCACGGTGATCTCTGCCAGGATTCCTGCGTCAGGGATATCTGCAACGACCGGATTGAGCTGAGTGCGCACGGGTTGGATCGCACCCGAATGGACGAAACCTTCTCCGTTGATGTTATACCAAACGCGGTTATGGGCGGGCTCCCCAACCCCCAAGGTCACTTCGGAGATGGGCAGCACGGTATCTTTCCAGAAGGTTTGCAGCTCCTGGCTGGAAAAAGACGGTGAAGAGTATAGCTTGACCTTGGGGTCGATCACGCGCCCGTGTTGTTCAACAGGCGCTTCACTTAGCCCTTTGGTGAAGGGGAGGAAAGCCTCCAGCAATACCCCCGTCAGACCGGCGGCAGCGAGTTTGAGAATTTCTCGGCGAGTAAGATTGACCACCGGATCAGACTCCCGGAACCCCCTATTGGTGAACGTTCACCACTGTGCCAACAGAGGAAAAATTGTAGAGCCACTTGGCCTCCTCGGTGCGTAAATTGACACAACCGTGGCTCATAGGGGTGCCAAAATTATTGTGCCAATACGTGCCATGCAGACCATAGCCTTTATAGAAATACATGATGTAAGGGACATTGGGCAAATAATATCCCGGCCCAGACATGGCGGCTGAGCGGTATTTCACATAGACCTTATACGTTCCGGTTACAGTAGGATGGAGCCAGGTGCCCGTAGAGACAACGAAAGAATTTTGAAGCTGATCTCCCTGATAAGCGTAAACGCGCTGAGAGCTCAGGTCCACGTCGATCCAACGCTCGTTCTCGCCCACATTCCCCGGTCGTCCCGGATAATTGTAAGATGCCTTGGCTGCCTTGTTTTTCTTACCTGAGTGGGCGGTCGCGGTTGGGGAGGGTGCGAGAGTCTCCGTGGAGGTGGGCAGTGGGGTAAGCGTAGCGGAAGGGCTGGGAGTGAAAGTAGCAGTCGGCACAAAGGTCGCTGTGGGTGTTAAAGTAGCAGTAGGCAGCGGGGTTGGGGTCAGCGTAGGTGTACGCGTTTCTTTGAAAATGGCGAATTGAGCAATCTCCAAGGGATTATTCGACCGGATGGCGCTCACCAGGGTGGGTGAGCCATACCAGGCTACCATGCCCAACAAGACCACCAAAAGCGCCAGGGTCCAGGGGAGCAAGGCGGGACGTGATTCTATCAAGGCGTCGGAAGGAATTGGACCGGCGACCAGACGGCGCGGGGCAGAGATTGGCGGTTTTTGGGCTGGCGGAGAGGTGCGCAATCGATGGATAGCCCAGTGCATTGCCTGGCGGGCGCGCGGGCTTTCGGGATTGATTTTTAGAGCCCGCTGAACATACTCGAGAGAGGCGCGTGGGTTGGAAAGGGCTGCCAGCAGCAGCCAACCTTCTTCGCGTTCCGGTGATGCACTGACCAGGTGTTGAGCCAACCGCCGGGCGTTCTGGCGATCGCCGCGCTGGAGGTGGAGCTGGGCTTGTTGAAGATTCTGGGTGTAGGGGATGGCGGAGTCGCTCATTGGCTGATGTCGATGGGCTCATTATTCAGATAGCACAGGATTCCGGAAGTAATGCCCTGCGCCAGCAGGTCAGGCTGCTTGGTCAATTTCTCCTTGTCCAAATTGAGAAAACCCACTTCTATGATGGCGGCTGTGGTCTCTTTATCGATTTCTGCAAAGGCGTGATAAGAGGTCATGTCGATGGTGATGCTGTTATGGGCCTGCATACCGGTGACCTGGGCGTAACGATTGCGCAAGCAGCCGGTCAGCCGGGCGGCGCGATCTGGATACGGGTTAGCCAGCGCTGAGGAAACCTTAAAACCCGAGGCCTGGTCATTGATGTAATCGCAGGAATCCGCATGGATGGAGATCAACACATCGGCGTTGTAGCCGCTCAGGCGCGGATCGAATTCTTCCAGAATATCGGCATCATAACCTTTATCGACGAGATATTGTTGGACAAAAGCAGCTACCTTGGCATTGACACTGGCTTCCGTCAGCCCATCCGGACAGACGGCCCCCGAATCGTTGCCTGAGTGCCCGGCAACGATTCCAATCAGAGGAGTGGTGCGTGGGGTTGGAGTAACCAAATCAGACGGCGTAGGGGTGATGCCTGGAGCAATTCCAAGGGTGAAGCTATCGATCAGGACATTGGGCAGCAATCCAGGATCGGACCAGGCGGTGAACAATGTGGCCACGATAAAGGCGACCCCGATCACGCTGAAAAGGTAATAGAAGGTGCCCTTCGAACGGGTTTTGGGAGCAGATTTAGGAGAAGAGGCGGTGGTATCCACTGTTTATGATCTTACCGTATTTGCGCATAGATTTCAAGGGTTGATTTTGGACAGCAATCCTACGAGTTATCCGGTTCATGAACCGTCAGTATCTAAGCAGCGGGAGTAGCAAGATATATGCCAGATTTAAACAGGGCTTACCCGGTTGGAGAGTGGATGTATTTATTCCCTGGGCTGAGGAGCTCCATTTAAGGAAAAACCCCGCCTCTGCCAGATGGACATCAACGGGGTGTCAGGTGGAATTTTTTACGGCAAGCAATCAGTACAGGCCCCAATCGGCACCAGCGCCTTCTTCCATCATGGAAAAATCCCACATCTCCATGCCCATCTCGATTTGGGTGGGACGCTGTAAAGTCTTCTCGGCTTTCTGGCGGGTGACATCCAGCATCGCCGGACCGTAAGGGCAGAATGGGGTGGTGAGGATCATGTTTAAGGTAGCTTGGTCATCCTGAATGGTCAGATCGCGCACCAAGCCCAGCTCGATAATATTCAAACCGAGTTCAGGATCCACCACCTCCCGCAAGGCTTCGCGCACTGTGTTTGCCAGCTCTGGGTGGGTGCTATCGGCTTGCCAGATGACTTTCATTTTTGCTTCATCGCTCATGATTTACTCTCCGAGTGGGTAAATTTGTGAACAACATAAGTGCAATGGGCGTCGCCATCGAGCAGGCATTTGACCTTTTCCGCTGGTACAGCCAGCATAGACGAAATGAGGGTTTGGTCTACTGCACATACTTCTGGATGGCTTTGCCCAATATGGTAATACGGGCAGCTTATCTCCCGAATGTGGTACTCTTCGCCTATTTGTTCCCATTCCACCGTAAAACCTTCCTGGCGAAGCAGAGAAGCGACCAGATTCAGGCGATCTTCCATACCCAGGCCGTTCACCTGGGAGCGATACTCAGCCGCCACATCCTGCGCCATTTGGGTAAAAAGCTGGCTGACCAATGGCTCGGGCATGCTGCCTTTCAGTTGTTCGAGCAGACGTAAGGTCAAGCGCAGATAGCGCGATGGAAAGCGTTCGAGACCGGCTTCTGTAAGATGATACCAACGCCGCGGGCGACCGACACCATGGCGCTCTTCGGCAGAAGTCACCAATCCCTCTGCTTCGAGGCGGTTGATATGGTGGCGGACCGAGATTGGATTGATCTCCACCGCATCAGCCAACTCATTGATCGTGCAGCGTTGGCGCGTTAAAAGGGTCTGCAAGACCCGCTGTCGTGTAGAAATTGCCTGTTCGTCGACAGTCCCATTCATTTCCATAGTCGTTTTTTCCTGGTTTCCCCTGCTTGACAAATTCCAGGGTCGATAACCGACAAAAAGTATAGCATTGCCCCCTAATTTTGTCAATATATAAGATTTTTATCGTAAATATTATTGACTTAGAAGGCATGTCCTGCTATAATGGCCCCATTGCATTTCTATTTAAAAGTTACGCAGCTCAAGGAGGAAGTAGGGGTATTTTGGCGGGCTACGCTCGCCAAAATACCACCACCCTCCCACCAACT
>Ga0105106_10000081_pt1 | contig 55758 bp, 51 predicted proteins | sample PPLLaktember2015_5_FD_79109 | JGI IMG/M metagenome (GOLD analysis project Ga0105106, IMG submission 79109) | Freshwater sediment microbial communities from Prairie Pothole Lake near Jamestown, North Dakota, USA - PPLs Lake P8 Core (1) Depth... | ecosystem: Environmental > Aquatic > Freshwater >... | reverse complement strand
TTCTGCCCGCCGTAGTCGAAGCTCGCGGCCTCCTCGGCGAGGTGACGCAGCACTTCCGCGCGCGGCACGCGTACGACGCCTTCGACGGTCGGCAGCGGCAACGCGTAGAGTTCCTCTCCAACGCGCGTAACGAGTGCCTGGCTGATCGCGAGCGTGAACGGCAGGCGCACCGTGAACTTTGTGCCTTTGCCGGCCTCGGTCTCGGTGTAGAGGGATCCGCCGAGCTTCTTGATCTCGGTCGCGACCACATCCATGCCGACGCCGCGTCCCGCGGATTGCGTGACTTTTCCCGCAGTCGAGAAGCCCGGCTCAAGGATCAGCTGCAGGGCTTGCTCGTCCGACAGTTCCTGCTTCGGCGTCGTGAGCCCGAGCGACACGGCGCGGTCGCGCACGAGCTTGAGGTTCACGCCGGCACCGTCGTCGGCGACCGTAATCACGACCTCCGAACCCTCGCGCTTCAGCGTGACGTCGATCGTGCCCGTCTCGTCCTTGCCGGCGGCAACCCTCGCAGCAGGCAACTCGATGCCGTGGACGATGGCGTTCCGCAGCATGTGCTCGAAGGGGGCCAGCATGCGTTCGAGCACCTGGCGGTCGAGTTCGCCCGCGGCCCCGTTGATGCGGACCTCCACCTTCTTGCCGGTTTCGGCGGCGGCCTGGCGGGCGATTCGCGTCAGGCGCTGCACCTGACGCTGGAACGGCACCATGCGCGTGCGCATCAGGCCGCCCTGCAGCTCGGAGACGATGCGGCCCTGCTGCGTCAGCAGGTTCTGGACCTCGCGACTCTGGGTGGCGAGCAGTCCCTGCAGGCTTCCGACGTCGGAACTCGTCTCGGCGAGCGCACGGGAGTACTGCTGGATCGACGAGTAACGATCAAGCTCGAGCGGATCGAAATCGTCCCGGCGCGATCCCGAATCCACGTGCCGGTGCAGGATCTGCGCCTCGGTCTCGATCTCGAGCTTGCGCAACTGGTCCTTGAGCCGCTGCACCACGCGTCCGAGTTCCGCGAGGTTGAAATCGATCGAGGACACCTGCTGCTCGAGGCGCGCACGATAGATGCTGACCTCACCCGCGACATTCAGCATGTTGTCGAGGAGATCCGCGTCGACGCGCGCGACTTCGGCACGATCCGCGGTCGGCTCGCGGCCGGGAGGGCCCGCGGCGGCGTGCGCGACCGGCGCGCTCGCTGCGCGATCTTCCGCCTCGGCTGCAGCCTCCGGTTCCGGTTCCGGCTCCGGTTCCGGTTCCAACGGCTGTACGACCGGTGCGGCCGTGCGCGCTGCCGCCGGTTCCGGCACTGTGGCTGGCGCGGGCGCGGCGCTTTCCATGACCGGTGCCGCGGCCGGCACCGGCGCCAGCGCGGGTCCTTCCACCGCCGCACCGCCGCGGCCGACCAGCCGGATGCGCGTGATCAGGTCGCGCGCGGCATCGACCGGCCGGCCGGCGCTCACGTAGTCGCGCATGCGGTTCAGTTCATCGAGGCTCGACTGGACCACCTCGAGGCTGCGCTCGTCGAGACGTATCGTCTCGTCACCGAGGCGGATGACGAGCGATTCGAGCTCGTGGCTCACGTCGCCCATTGCGGTGATGCCCGCCATGCGCGCGCCGCCTTTCAGCGTATGCAGCACGCGCTGCAGCTCGGTCACGCGCTCCCGGCTGCCACGCTCCGCGCGCAGAGCGCCGAGCGCCGCGTCGGCCGATTCGAGCAGTTCGGTCGCCTCTTCGCTGAAGATGGATGCGACCTCGGGGTCATAGTCCTCGCTGCGGGCAGGCGGCGCAGCCGGCGCCGCGGCCGGTGGCCGCGAATCGGGCGATTCCAGGTAGGGCGGCCTGCCCTCGGTCCCGGCCGCAACCGGAACCTTTGGCAGGACGCCGTGCACGTCGCGCTCCGGGGCGACCAAAGCGCCCCGTCCGGGCAGCAGGGATTCGAGCGAGAGGCGCGGCGGCGGCGGCGGCGCGGCGGGCTCCGCGGGCGGCGGCGCGGGCGGCGGTTCCGGCGCGACCTGCTGTGAGACCGCCATCTGCGGCGGCTCTTCCGCCAGCCGCTTTTCGAGCGCCGCATCCTGCTGCTCGATCCGCTTCACCAGCCGATCGAGATTTGTGAAGCGGCCCGTGTCCTCGTGCACGGCAGCGATCACTTCTTCGAAACCTACGACGGAATCGGCGAGGACTGCGAGACCCGCTTCGTCGAACGGCGCGTCGTGATCGAACATGCGGCGCAGCCAGCGGTGCAGCGGCTCAGCGAGGCGAATGCTGTGGCGGATTCCAGCCGTGCGCGAGGCGCCGCGCAGCGTGTGGCAGGCGCGATAAAGATCCTCGGTAACCGTGTGCGTTCCGACCGCGAGCCAGGCATGCCGGAGATAGGCGCGAATCACCTCGAGATGACTCTGCACCTCCTTCTGGTAGATCTCCTGGAGCGACGAATCGCCGCTCTCGGCGTAGGCCGCAGGCCGACCGAGCCAGGCATCGTCCGGCGGCGGCACGACTTGCTCCGGCGGTGGCGGTGGTGGCGCGGGCGGCGGCTCCGGCAACGTGGCAAGCCGCTTCGTCGCAATCTGGTCCTCGAGTTTCGGGAGGGCCTGGGTCGGTTCCGGCGCGAATGCAGCGGCCGTCGTACGCGCGGCCGACGGTGCAGGCGTACCCGCGGTTTGCGCGTCGATGCGCGCGACAAGCGCCTCGAGTCCCGCGACCTCGCCAGACTGGCCGGCCAGCTCGCCGACCAGCGCCGGCAGGGATTCGATCGACTTGCGTAGGACGGAAAGCATTCCGCTTGAGCGCTCGAGCGTGCCGTCGATCACGCGATTCAGCAGGTTCTCGACCGACCAGGCGAAATCGCCGATGCGGCGGGCACCGACCACACGGCCGCTGCCTTTCAGCGTGTGGAATGCGCGACGCACGCGCGTCAGCGACTCACGGTCCGAAGGATTCTCCTCCCACAGCGGGAACAGGCGGCCGATCGTCGCGATCTCCTCGCCCGCTTCCTCGATGAAAAGTGCAAGCAACTCCGGGTCGACCGCCGCGCGGAGCGCCGTTGCATCGGCCGCGGGCTCCGGCCGCGCGGCAGGGACCGGCGCGGGCGGCCTGGCCTCGACAGCGCGCGCCGAAGGCGCAGCGCCCGGCGTTGTGGCACGCGCCTGATCGAGCGTCGCAAGACAGCGTTCTGCGTTATCCAGCATGTACCAGGGGTCGCCGCGACCCGCCTGGAGCGTTTCCATGTAGTACTCGATGCCGACGATCGCGTCCGCGAGCCGGTCGATGTACTCGTCGTTGTTCGACAGGCTGCCCGGCCCGAGCAGGGCCGCGACGTGCTCGGCGATGCGGCGCATCACTTCCATTGCCCGGTTGCGCCCGAGCAGCAGGAGTCCCGCGGTGATCCCGCGCGCAAGCGCAGGCGCCGCGTCGAGTCCCGCCCGGTCCGCGGTCGGGTCGAGGGACTGGCCGAGGAGTTCCTTGATCCGCGCGAGGTTGATAATGCACTCGCGCAGGACCGTCTCGGTGACCTGCCGGAATTCGGGGTCCGTCTCGACGCCCGGCGCTGGCGCGCCCGGCGGCATGATGAGACGTACGAGCGCATCGTCGAGCCCGTCCTCGACGCCGATCAGCGTCGCGGCGATCGCAATCAACGTCTCCTGTTCGGCCGGTGTGCGCCGCGTGATGATATCGGTCAGGCGCGAAAGCTCGCCCTGGACCTGCTCGCGCACCGAGCCGAGGCCGAGCACCGCAAGGGTGTCGCCGATCTTCTTCAGCAGGTCGACCTGGGACGCAAGCTCCTCCGGCGGGCCGCCCTTGCGCGTATAGAGATCGAGTGCATCCTTGACGCGGCCGAGGTCCTCCTTGATGGCTGCGGCAACCGTGCGCATGAGCCGCACCGAGGGGGCAGACAGCGATTCACGCTCCTGCTCCACCGATTCGTCGATCGGCAGCAGCTCGCCGAGCCGGAACGAGCTTCGGACCGCATCGATCCGCTCGCCGCGAGTCTCGGCGCGGGCGACGTAAAAGAGCAGGTTGTTCAGTAGTTCGATCGGTGGGGCTTCCGAGTAGGCCGCCTCCCCTTGCCCGTACAGCCGTTTCAGTTCGCGGTCGACGTGTCCAAGCAGGCGCTTCACGGTGATGCTCGCCTCGAGGCCACCGGCGCGCAGCGCATCGAGCAGGGCGCCGGTCACCCACCAGAGCTGGTACAGCGGCGCGCTCGTCGCCACGGTCTCCATGCGATTCGTGACCTCGGAGAGCGCGGTCAGGCCGCGATCCTCGCCGTCGCCGCGTATCAGGCCGAGCAGTCCCGCCTGGAACTTCGGCCGCAGGCGCCGCGCCCATTGCGGGACGGTCAGTTTCTGCTCGGTTGCCGCGGGATCGCGTGCAATGGGCGCTTTCTCCGAGCTCAGGTTCAGGGAAAGCAGCGTGCCTTCGGACAATAGCGGCGCTCCGCGCACGGCGCGCAGGTCGTTCAGCAGCGGTAGCAGCACGAGCGCCAGGTCGCGCCCGCCGCCGAGCACCCGCTCGAGATACGTGGGCAGCTGTACGCTCGAGCGCATCAGCGCATCGAGGCCGTCCACGAACTGGCGCGCATCGGTCTCGTTGCCGGCGAGCCACCGCGAGGTGTGCTCCATTTCCTCGGCGAGAAGCGCCGCGCCGTAGACCTCGACGACCCTGAGCACGCCGCGCGCGGCGCGCATCAGGTCGGCGGCCTTGGCGATCTGCGTCTTGTCGGCCGGCGTCTCCGCGGCGGCCTCGAGCGCGATGCGGACCTCGTTCAGCGTCGCGGCGAGCTCGCGCGCGACGAGATGCAGGGCCTGCTCATTGACCGAGGGAAAACCCGCCACGGCGTATCAGCCTGCGCCGCTCGCGGCGCGCCGTGTCTCCGCACTGCCAGGCTCCGCGGGGGCCGCCGACGAGGGCTTGATCTTGCGGCCCGCGGCCGGCAGCTGCTGGGGAAGCCGGAAGCCCGCCGCCGACTTGCGCAGCTGCGCCGACATGTCCGCGAGCCGGCCGATTGCGGTCGAGGTTGCGCTCGTGTTGTCCGCGGTCTGCTGGCTGATCTCGCGCAGCACCTGCATCGTGCGCGAGATGTGCGCGGACGTCGCCGCCTGCTGCCGTGCGCTCGCGGAGATGTTCTGCACGAGCTGTGCGATCTGGTTGGAGACATCCTCGATCTCGCCGAGGGCGGCGCCCGCGTTCTCGGCGAGCAGCGCCCCACCCACGACGTCGGTCGTTGTGCGCTCCATCGATACGACTGCCTCGTTCGTGTCGCTCTGGATCGTGCGCACGAGTACCTCGATCTGGCGGGTCGCATGGCCCGCGCGCTCCGCGAGACGCTGGACCTCGTCGGCGACGACGGCGAAGCCGCGGCCGGACTCGCCCGCCATCGAGGCCTGGATCGACGCGTTCAGCGCAAGGATGTTGGTCTGTTCGGCGATGTCGTTGATGAGCTCGACGATGTTGCCGATCTCCTGCGAGCTCTCGCCGAGGCGCTTGATGCGCTTCGACGTGTCCTGGATGTTCTCGCGGATGGTGTTCATGCCGTCGATCGTGCGGCGCACCGCGTCGCCGCCCTTGTGCGCGACGTCGACCGCGTGACGCGCAACGTCGGCCGAGCGCTCGGCGTTGCCCGACACTTCCTCGATGGAGGCGGCCATCGCGCCGACTGCGTCGGTCGCGGCCGCGACCTGCCGCGACTGGGCGACGCTCGCCTTCGCGAGATGCCCGGCGGCTGCCTGGGTCTGGCGCGCAGCCGCATCGAGCTGCATCGCCGTGTCGTTGATCGTCGCGACCAGTTCCCGGAGCGCCTCGATCGCGTAGTTGATCGAGTCGGCGATCGCGCCGGTGATGTCGTCGGTGACCGTCGCCTGAACGGTCAGGTCGCCGTCGGCCAGGCTCGACATCTCGTCAAGCAGCCGCAGGATCGCATCCTGGTTGCGGCGGTTGCGCTCCGACTCGAGGCTTGCGACACGTCGCATGCCGGCCTGGGAGACCCAGCCGAACAGCGCGCCGGCGAAGGCAAGTATCGAGATCCCGATCGCGATCAGCGCGGGCGTCGCGCCGGCCATGCCGCCCGCATCGTTCGTGGACACGGCTTCGAGCGACTTCGACAGCTTCTCGGCGGCCGCCGCGAGGTCGCCGGCCGCGCGCTGCGCGGCCGCGAGGTCGCCGGCCCGCTCGAGCGTGCCCTGCAGCTGTTTCTCGTAGGCCGCGAAGGTTTCCCGCACCTCTCCGAGCCGCGTCGCGGCCTCGCCGTCGAGCGCCGGCACGCCGGCCGTCTGGTCGAGCCCCGCAAGTCCCGCCAGGAATTGCGCGAGGAGCGCGGTGTTCTCCGAGATCCGCCGCGAGACGTCCGCAGGGTCCGTGGAGCCCGCAAGCTGTTCGAGGTCGTCGCTCGTGCGCTGCGCGACGGTTTCGAAGCGCGGGAGCACGCGCATCGCGGGCATGCCGCCCGGTGCGGAAACGGCGTTCCCGATCGCGGCGAGCACGCGCCCGAGGATGGCGCGCGATTCAGTCGCTGAAGTGCGCAGGTCCTTTACCACCGCCCGCGCCACGAGGACTTGCTGCGAGGATTCGAGCACCGTCGTCCAACCGGGCTCGTTGCCGAGCCGGCGGGCGCTCGGGCTCGACAGAGCCGCAAATGGCGAACGTCCCGCTTCGATCTCGCCGAGTATGCGTTCGAGTTCGGCCCGCGATGACGTCAGGCGGTCGAATCCGGCCGTATCGCCGCGGCTCGCGGCCCCTGCCTGCGCCGGCATCGCGCCCGCGAGCACCGTGAGTCCGGCGAGGTGCTCGCGATAGCCGCGATCGGCGTTCTCCGCGCGGCTCGACAGCAAGAGCAGGACGGCGGCTACAAGCGCTGCAAGGAGGCCGCCTGCCAGCATGGCGGGCATCCACTTCGCTATGAAATGCCTTTCAGGCAGATTGACCATGCTCCAGAACCTTCCCCGACCGCGCTTCAGGTCGAACCGTGCAGGAACGCCGGGCTTTCGACCAGCGTTCGGAGGCTGAGTACCGGCCAGGCCTCGCTGCCGCGCCGGAATGACCCGGCCAGATAATGCTCGCACCGGATTATCGTCGGCGGCGCCTCTGGCGTGAACTCGCGTTCCGCGAACCGCCGGAACCCGAGCACCTCGTCGACGACCAGGCCGGCGGGTATTTCACGGTGATTGACGACGATCACGCGTGTGTTGCGCCCCGACACCAGCTCGCCGCTGCCCAAATACTGCTTCAGGTCGATCACGGGCAAGAGCTGTCCGCGCACGTTCGCGAGCCCCATGATCCAGGGCCGCGCGCCGGGCACGCGCGTAATCGGCGACGGCACGCCCATGACCTCGCGCGCCTCGTCCCGCTCCACCAGGAACGTCTCGCCGCCCATCCGGAACGCGACGCCGATCCATTCCTGCGCCGCGGCGCCGTCGCGCGCGCCGGCGGCCACGTCGCGCGCGCGCTTCTCCAGTGCCAGCAACAGCTCGAATGGCCGGTCGCGCAGGGCCCTCAGGGTCGGCTCAGCCTGCATCCGGTCAGCCTGTCAGGAGCGCAGCCTGCGCCTTTTCCACCAATTGGGCCGGCGTCACCGGCTTCACGAGGTAATCGACCGCGCCCTGGCGCATACCCCAGATGCGGTCGGTTTCCTGGCTCTTGCTCGAGACCATGATGACGGGGATCTTCCGCGTCGCAGGGTCGTTCGCAAGCGTGCGGGTCGCGCGGAATCCGTCGACACCCGGCATGACAATGTCCATCAGGATGAGGTCGGGGCGGATCTCGCGCGCCTTGCGTATGCCCTCGGCGCCGTCCGCTGCGCCCTCGGTCTCGAATCCGTGGCTCTCGAGCATGCGCCGCATCTGGAATACCTCGGTCGGCGAGTCGTCGACAATCAGGATGAGCGCCATGGGTTCTCTCCGGCCGTCCCTGTCATTCCCGGTTGACGTGCCGTTCGATCGCGGACAGGAGCTCGTCACGCGTGAACGGCTTCGTCAGGTAATGCTCGGAACCGACGATACGTCCGCGCGCCCGGTCGAACAGGCCGTCCTTCGAGGACAGCATGATCACCGGAATCGAGCGGAACACCTTGTTGTGCTTGATGAGTGAACAGGTCTGATAGCCGTCCAGGCGCGGCATCATGATGTCCACGAAAACGATGTCGGGCTGGTGGTCGGCGATCTTCGACAGGGCGTCGAATCCGTCCACCGCCGTGAATACTTCGCATCCTTCCTTGGCCAGCAGCGTTTCCGCCGTGCGACGGATCGTCTTGCTGTCGTCGATGACGAGCACTTTCAGGCCGCTCAGGCGGAGCCCGTCATTAACGGCCGCTGCACTTTCCATCGGGTTCCTCCGGCCCCGGCACTGCTCCGGCCGGGCGCGTGATAGCTCGCCTGGTGGCGCCCACGGTTTCGACGCCGGAGCGCCCTCCTTTTAACATATCGGTCTACCCCCCGCCACGCCGAAAGCACCGGCCGTGCGGACGGTCGAGACCAGTGACAGGTGTACTATGACAAGGCCCCCTGACGTGCAGTATCCGCGTCACATTCCAGCCAATCGGCCGGAGACCCTTTGATGCCAGCCCGCCCGAGCATTGCTGTGCTGATGGATCCGCTCGAAACCGTCAAGCCGGCCAAGGACTCCACCATCGCAATGCTCACCGCTGCCGCCCGCCGCGGTTGTGAGACCTTTAGCTTCGGCCAGGGCGACCTGTCGGTGCGCGACGGGCGCGCCATTGCGCGCCTCTCGCCGATCGAAGTCGTCGGCAACGGCAAGGACTGGTACCGCACGGGCGTGCCCGTCGTGCGCGAACTCGCGGGACTCGACGCCGTGCTCATGCGCAAAGACCCGCCCTTCGACATGGAGTACATCTACACGACATACCTGCTCGAGCGCGCCGAACAGGCGGGCGTGCTGGTCATCAATCGCCCGCAAGGGCTGCGCGACATGAACGAGAAGGTCTATACGGCCTGGTTCCCGGACTGCTGCGCCCCGACCCTGATCACCCGCGACATGGACGCCATGCAGGCCTTTCTCGACGAGCATGGTCAGGCGGTCTGCAAGCCGCTCCACGGCATGGGTGGCCACTCGATCTTCGTGGTCGCGCGGGGCGACCGGAATGCGCGCGTCGTGTTCGAAACGCTGACCGAGTACGGCCGGCGCTACGCCATCACGCAGCGGTACCTCCCGGAGATCGCGGAAACCGGCGATGCGCGCATCCTGCTCGTGGACGGCGAACCCGTGCCGCATGCGCTCGTGCGCATGCCCGCGGCCGGCGACCATCGCGGGAACCTCGCGGCCGGGGCGCGGGCGGAGAGCCGCGCCCTGACCGAGCGCGACCGCTGGCTCTGCTCACGCATCGGGCCCGTGCTGCGGGAGCGCGGCATGCTATTCGTGGGGCTCGACGTCATCGGCGGATTCGTCACGGAGATCAATGTCACGAGTCCCACCGGCATCCGGGAGCTCGATGCCAAGCATGGCCACGACATTGGCGGCCTGCTCATCGATACCGTGCTCGCTCGGCGGCGAGGGCGCTGAGGTTTCGGCGTGAAAGGAGTTCCCCTAGCCCCCGGTTCCGGCGATCGACTGACGGTAACGCTGTTCCTGGCGGGCGTCTTTCACCTGATCCTGATCCTCGGCATCAGCTTCGTGCCGCCGGCCGCGAATACGGGTGACGTGCCGACGCTCGAAGTGCTGCTCGTCAACAGCGCGCTGCCGGATTCGAGGCTGAACGAGCGCGCGAATTACCTCGCCGAACGCACACAGCAGGGCAGCGGCAACTCCGCCGACGGCCGGACGCGCCAGCCTGCGGCGGGCGCTGGTGCCGAGGCGATGCCAGGCGCGCCGGATGGCGGCTTGCAGGCCCCGGTAACCGCAGGCCGCGCGCGGGGCGACGGCGAACTGCTGACCGGCCGCGGCGGGCGGCAGCTGTTCATCGGCGAGGCCGCCGACACCGACACGGCACCCGCCTCCGAGCTGCGCGAGACGTTTGCTGGCTCACCCTCCCCCTTTGCGGGCAGCGACGAAAATTCGGAGCTCGAACTCAAGGGTGCACCGCGACGCGAACTCGTCGTGACGCCCAACACGAGAACCTCCGAAGTCGCGGTCTATCTCGATGCCTGGAAACGCAGGATCGAACAGGTCGGCACGCTCAACTTCCCGAATGCCGCGCGCCGCAGCATGTTGTCCGGCAATCCGGTGATCGAGGTCGTGCTCGCGTCGAGCGGTGGACTCGTTCGCGCGGACGTGCGGCGCTCGAGCGGCCACGGCGAGCTCGATCGCGCGGCAATGGACATATTGAGGCTCGCGACGCCTTTCGAGGCCTTTCCCGAGGAACTGGCGGCCCGGCACGACGTACTGCGATTCGCCTACGAATGGCAGTTCGTCGGCGGTCGACTCGCCGGCTCCGCCGTCGAGATTCCGGCGACGCTGGAATAAGTCCGCTCGCAAAAAAATTTAAGAATCAAAGGGGACGGTCCCCTTTAGCCGTTCCTGCACACATGACTCAACTTCGCTGACGCTAAAGGGGACCGTCCCCTTTGATTCTTAAATTTTCCGCTTTGACCGGTGCCGGCCAGCGACCGATACTATCGGCATGGCCGCAGGCGCTTACCTGAACAACCAGCTGCTGGTCGCGATGCCCTCGCTCGCGGATCCCAATTTCTCGCACAGCGTGACGCTCATCTGCGAGCACAACGAGCGTGGCGCGCTCGGCATCGTGATCAACCGGCCGCTCGACATGCGGATGTCCGAAGTCCTGGACCAGCTTTCGCTCGTCACGCAGGACGCACGCCTGCGCGACATGCCGGTGCTCGCGGGTGGCCCGGTGCAGCGCGATCGGGGTTTCGTGCTGCACCGACCGGGTCCGCAAGGCTTCGAGTCGACGATGCCGGTGTCGGAAACGCTCCACGTCACGACTTCGCGCGACGTGCTCGCCGCGATGGCGCAGGGCAGCGGCCCGGCTCACGCCGTGATCGCACTCGGGTATGCCGGCTGGGAAGCCGGCCAGCTCGACGAGGAGTTGCTTCAGAACGCCTGGCTGACCGTGCCCTGCGACGACTCCCTGATCTTCGAACTGCCGTTCGAGCAGCGCTGGCACGCCGCCGCACGCCTGCTTGGAATTGAGCTGTCCCGCATCAGCACCCAGGCCGGACGTGCCTGAACCATGAACGCGCCGCCCGCAAGGACGGTGCTCTCCTTCGACTACGGCCTGCGGCGCATCGGCGTCGCCGTCGGCAACACGCTGACCGGAACTGCCGAGGCGCTTGCGACCATCGACGCGCGCGACGGCCTCCCCGACTGGCGCGCGATCGACCGCTGCGTCGCCGACTGGAGGCCTGCCGCGATCGTCGCCGGCGTTCCCTATAATATGGCCGGTCGCGATGCGAGCCTCGCCACGGCGGCATTGCGGTTCGCCGACGAGCTCGGCGGACGTTACGGGATCGAGGTTCACCGGGTGGATGAGAGACTGACGTCGCGCGAAGCGGAGGATGACCTGCGCGAGCGTCGCAGGAGCGGCGCCAAGACGCGGCGCGTCCGGCGCGGCGACGTCGACCGAGAGGCCGCGCGCCTCCTCCTGCTGCAATGGCTGAGAGGCCAGCCCGGACGGCCCGCCCAATGAGTTCCGGCTTTTCGCAGCTAGATGCCCAGGGCCGGCTGCGACACCTGATCACCCTCGACGGCCTCGGGCGCGACCTGCTCGAGGAGTTGCTGGATCGGGCGGAACGCTACCTGCCCGCGGCCGGCGAAGGGCCGCGGCGCAGCACGGAACTTGACGGCTGGACGATCGCAAACCTGTTCGCGGAACCCTCGACCCGCACGCGAGCTTCGTTCGAACTCGCAGCTGTCCGTCTCGGCGCTGACACGATCAATCTCGACGTCATGCTTTCGTCGCGTGCCAAGGGCGAGTCCATCATCGATACGATCTACACGCTTCAGGAGATGCAGGTGGACGTCTTCGTGATCCGTGACGCGGAGCCGGGCCTCCACGAATATGTCGCGCGGCATGTCGGCCCGCGGGTCAGCGTGATCTCGGGCGGCGAAGCGCATCTCTCGCACCCAACGCAGGGCCTGCTCGACGCGCTGACGATCCGCCAGAGCAAGGGGGACTTCCGCAGCCTGTCGGTTGCGATCGCGGGCGACATCCGGCATTCGCGCGTCGCGCGTTCCGCGCATCGTGCGCTCGCCACGCTGGGGATTCCGGAGATCCGCATCGTTGCGCCGCCTGAGATGATGCCGGACGTTGCGGAGTTTGCCGGCGCCAGGCGATTCGAGTCGCTCGACGAAGGAATTGCCGGCGCCGACGTTGTCATGATGCTGCGCGTCCAGCTCGAGCGGGCGGCAGGCCACGCGCCGGCGGATCTCGGCGCCTATCACCGGGATTTCGGCCTGACGGCCTCACGGCTCGCCCATGCAAGCCCGCGCGCAATCGTCATGCACCCGGGACCCATGAATCGCGGCGTCGAGATCAACTCGGATGTCGCGGACGGTCCGCAGTCGGTCATCCGGCGGCAGGTCGCTAATGGCGTGGCGGTGCGCATGGCCGTTCTCGCGCACATCGCCGACGCGCGGCGGAAGCGCGCGACGTGAGCGCCGCCGCTGCCGGTCATCGCGGCACGATCTTCCTGGAGGATGCCACCGTGCTCGACCAACAGGCGTTCGCAGGCCGTCAGTACGTGCTGCGGCTGCAGGCACCTCGCTGCGCGTCGGTGGCGACGCCCGGCAGCTTCATCCATCTGACCTGCGGCCCCGACCTGCCGATGCGCCGGCCGCTTTCGATCATGCGCGCCGACGCCGGCGCCGGCTGGGTGGAAGTCCTCTACAAGGTCGCGGGTCACGGCCTCGCCGAACTGGCGCTGCGCATCCCGGGCGAGACCCTCTCCTGTCTCGGGCCGATCGGGCGCGGCTTCACGCTGCATGCCGGGCGCCCGCGCGTCCTGATGATCGGCGGCGGGGTCGGCATCCCGCCCATGCTGTTTCTCGCCGAGGCAATCGCCGCGGATCGCGGCTCCTGGAAGCCGCTCGTCCTGATGGGATCCGAGTTGCCCTTTCCTTTCGAACTCGCGACCTCGCGGCATCCAGTCGCGGGGCTCCCCGCCGGCACGGCGGCCGCCATGCCATCCCTCGAAGCGCTCGGCATCCCGAGCCGGCTCGCAAGCCTCACGGGTTTCCCGGGCTGTCACCGCGGCTTCGTGACCGAGCTCGCCGACGCCTGGCTCGGCGCACTCAAGGATTCAGAGCACGCAGAGGTCGAGATCATGAGCTGCGGGCCGCAGGTCATGATGGTCGCGGTCGCCGCACTCGCGCGGCGGTACGGCGTTCCCTGTCAGGTGTCGCTCGAGGAAAACATGGCGTGTGGAGTCGGCGGTTGCGCGGGATGCACCGTGCTCGTCCAGACGCCGGACGGTCCTGCGATGAAGCGCGTCTGCGTCGATGGTCCGGTCTTCGACGCGGCGACCGTTTTCAACACCTGATCAAGACGCTTCTCGAAGCTACATTCTGGCGCGCGTTCTGGCGGCCACGCGGGCGTCGTGAGGGGCGCAGGAAGTGGCCCGAGGGAGCGAATAAAGTTCCGGCTGAGCGAACGAGGGCGCACTTCCTGCGCGCCGCGCGGCGCCCGCCTCAACCGAAGTTGATGCGCGCTTCCAGGTTGGTGCGGGAGTCGGCGTTGGTCAGCGCTTCCTCGATGTCGATCTTGCCTTCCCTGTAGAGGTGCAGGAGCGCCGAGTCATAGTTCTGGATGCCGCGCTCGTTGGACGACAGCATCGCTTCCTTGACGCCGATGACGTCGCCCTTCTTGATCAGGTCCTGGATGTGCGGCGTATTCAGCATCACCTCGACCGCGGCCACCCGCTTTTTATTGCGGCCGCGAACCAGGCGTTGGGAAACAATCGCGCGCAGGTACTGCGACAGGTCGAGGAAGATCTGGTTGTGCTGGTCGCGCGGGAACAGGTTGATGATGCGGTCGAGCGTCTCGGCGCAGTTGTTCGCGTGCAGCGTCGCGATACAGAGATGGCCGGTGCCGGCAAGCGTGATCGCCGCTTCCATCGTCTCGCGGTCGCGGACCTCGCCGATCAGGATCACGTCCGGGGCGGCGCGCATCGCGGCGCGGAGCGCCCTGCCGAACGAGCGCGTGTCGAGCCCGACTTCACGCTGGTTGACAATCGACTTGCGATTCTGGTGCAGGAACTCGACCGGATCCTCGATCGTCAGGATGTGGTCGGAGCAGTTCTCGTTCCGGTGATTGATCATCGCCGCGAGTGTCGTCGACTTGCCCGAGCCGGTCGCGCCGACCATCAGCACGAGCCCGCGCTTCAGCATCGCGAGCTCCTGGAGCGTGGCCGGCAGACCCAGCTCGTCGAGCTTCGGCGTGTCCACGCTGATGTAGCGCAGCACGAGCGCGGGAAAGCCGCGCTGGTAGAAAAGCGCGGCGCGGAAGCGGCCGACACCGGGCTCCGAGATCGCGAAGTCGATCTCGAGCTCATTCTGGAAATGCTCGAGCTGCTCCGCGCTCATGAGGCCGTAGGCGATGTCGCGCACCGTCTCGGCGCTCAGCACCTGCTTGTTGATCGAATGAATGATTCCCTCGATCTTGATCTTGACCGGGGAATTCGACGTAAAGAACAGGTCCGAGGCCTTCTTTTCGGCCATCAGCTTCAGGAGCGGCTTGATGCTGAATCGGCCGTCCTCGGCTTCGGCCGCTATCGCCTGCTCACCCACCGGCTTAGTAGACTTTGCCGTCGTTGGACTCATCGACGATCCTCAGCGTGCTGGAAGCCTCCGCCTGGAGGCGGTCTTCGCGCTTGCTCTCGAGCTTGATCCGGAGGCGCAACTCGTTCTTCGAGTCGGCGTTCCGCAGGCCTTCCTCGTACGAAATCGTGCCGGCTTCGTAGAGCTCGAACAGCGCCTGGTCGAAGGTCTTCATGCCGAGGCGGTTCGAGCGCGCCATCACTTCCTTGATCTTCGACACTTCGCCGCGGAAGATCAGGTCCGCAACGAGCGGCGTCCCGATCAGGATCTCCATGGCCGCGATCCGGCCCTCGGTTTTCTCGCGCGGAATCAGCCGCTGCGAGACCATTGAGCGGATGTTCAGCGACAGGTCCATCAGGAGCTGCTCGCGCTTCTCCTCGGGGAAGAAGTTGATGATGCGGTCGAGCGCCTGGTTGGAGCTGTTCGCATGCAGCGTCGCGAGCACGAGGTGGCCCGTCTCGGCGAACTGGATGCCGTATTCCATCGTCTCGCGATCGCGGATTTCGCCGATCATGATCACGTCCGGCGCCTGGCGCAGCGTGTTCTTGAGCGCCGTATGCCAGCTCTCGGTGTCGACGCCGACCTCGCGGTGCGTGACGACGCAGCCGCGGTGCTGGTGCACGTACTCGACCGGGTCCTCGATCGTCACGATGTGGCCGCGGGTCTTCTCGTTCCGGTAGCCGACCATCGCGGCGAGCGAAGTCGACTTGCCCGAGCCAGTCGCGCCGACGACGATCACGAGGCCGCGCTTGGACATCACGATGTCCTTCAGGACCGGCGGCAGCTCGAGTTCCTCGATCGTCGGGATCGTCGAGTTGATCTGGCGGATCACGCAGCCGGTGTGGCCCTGCTGCACGAATGCGCTGACGCGGAAGCGGCCGATTCCCGGCGGCGCGATCGCGAAGTTCGCTTCCTTGCTGGCGTCGAACTCGCGGGTCTGGCGGTCGTTCATGATCGAGCGCACGAGCACGGCGCTCTGCTCCGGCGACAGGGCCTTGTCGGTCTGCGGCCGCACCTCGCCGTCGATCTTGATCGCCGGCGGGAAGCCGGCCGTGATGAACAGGTCCGAACCCTTGCGGTCGACCATGCGCCGCAAGAGGTCCTGCATCAGCTTGATTGCCTGTTCACGATCCATTAATGGTCTCCCGGGCGCGCGCCGCGCACCTTACATGCTGTCCTTGTTCTGGGCCTTGTAGCGCGCCTCTTCCTTCGCGACCAGGCCCTTCGCCAGCATCTCTGTCAGGCACTGGTCGAGCGTCTGCATGCCCTGGCCCTGGCCGGTCTGGATCGACGAGTACATCTGTGCGATCTTGTTCTCGCGGATCAGGTTCCGGATCGCGGGTGTGGCGATCATGATCTCGTGCGCCGCGATGCGGCCGCCGCCGAGGCGCTTCAGGAGGGTCTGCGAGATCACGGCCCGCAGCGACTCCGAAAGCATCGAACGCACCATGTCCTTTTCCTCGCCGGGGAACACGTCGACGATGCGGTCGACGGTCTTGGCCGCCGAGCTCGTGTGCAGGGTGCCGAACACGAGATGTCCGGTCTCCGCGGCAGTCAGGGCGAGGCGTATGGTTTCGAGGTCGCGCATTTCGCCGACGAGCACCACGTCCGGGTCCTCGCGGAGCGCAGAGCGCAATGCCTCGCTGAACCCGAGCGTGTCGCGGTGTACTTCGCGCTGGTTGATCAGGCAGCGCTTCGATTCGTGCACGAATTCGATCGGATCCTCGATCGTGATGATGTGCTCGGGTCGATTGACGTTGACGTAGTCGATCATGCCGGCGAGCGTCGTGGACTTGCCGGAGCCCGTCGGCCCGGTCACGAGCACGAGGCCGCGCGGCAGCATGCAGAGATCCTTGAACACCTTCGGCGCGCTCAGGTCGTCGAGCGTCTTGATCAGCGAAGGAATGTTCCGGAACACCGCGCCGGCGCCGCGGTTCTGGTTGAAGGCATTGACGCGGAAGCGCGCCAGGTTCGGGATCTCGAACGAGAAGTCGGTCTCGAAGAACTCCTCGTAAACCTTCCGCTGCTTGTCGTTCATGATGTCGTACACCATGCTGTGCACTTCCTTGTGCGTCAGCGGCGGCATGTTCACGCGCTTGACGTCGCCGTCCACGCGGATCATGGGCGGAACGCCTGCCGACAGGTGCAGGTCGGATGCGTTGTTCTTGACTGCGAAGGCCAAGAGTTGGGCGATATCGACGGCCATCAGGACTCCCTGGCTCGGTGCACGGACACGATCCCCGCGCGCCCGGAGGCGGCTGTCCGGGGACGGGGGAAGTATAGCCCTGACCGCCGCTCACCAATATGTTAACTGCTCCGCAGAATCCCGCTGAAAGACTGGCATTGGTGCGGCAAAACATCGCACTTGCCGCCCGTGCTGCGGGTCGAGACCCGGCATCGATCACCCTGATCGGCGTGGCCAAGTCCCAGTCGCTCGCAAGCGTGATGTCGGCACTGGACGCGGGCCTCACTGATCTCGGCGAGAACTACTTGCAGGAAGCGCGGGCGCATTTCGAGGCGCTCGCGGGCCGGGCGGTCGGCCGGCACTTCATCGGAGCCTTGCAGACCAACAAGACGCGCCCGGTCGCGGAACTTTTTGACTGGGTGCACACCGTGGACCGCCTGCGCATTGCGGAGCGTCTTTCGGCGCAGCGCCCGGCAACGCTCCCGCCCCTCGCGGTCTGCATCCAGGTGTGCCTCGGCGACGAATCGACGAAGTCGGGCATCGCGCCGGCCGGGGTCGCGGCGCTCGCGGATGCCGTCGCCCGCCTGCCGCGACTCGCGCTTCGAGGGCTCATGTGCCTGCCGCCGGCCGAGACCGAATCCCTGCGCCAGCGCCACTGGTTCGCCGAGCTCAGGCGGCTGCTTCAGACGCTGAACGCAGCCGGCCACCGGCTCGATGCCTTGTCGATGGGCATGAGCGGCGATTACCCGGCTGCGATCGCCGAGGGCGCCACGCACATTCGGGTTGGCACCGCGATTTTCGGCGAGCGGCCGTGACGCCGGTGCCGCGCGGAACCGGCGTCAGGCGCTGAAGGCTTTCGCGATCGGCAGCTCTCGGAGCCTCTTGCCGGTCGCCGCGAAGATCGCGTTGCAGACGGCGGGCGCAACCAGCGCCGTCGACGGCTCGCCGATGCCGCCCGGCGCCTCCTCGCTCGCCAGCAGCTTCACTTCGATCGCCGGCGCCTCGTTCAGGCGCATCAGGCGATAGCGGTCGAAATTCGTCTCCTGCACGCGGCCGCCGGCGAGCGTGACCTCGCCCCAGAGCGCCGCGGTGAGCCCGAAGATGATGCCGCTCTCGATCTGCGACTCGACGATCGCCGGATTGACCATGTGCCCGCAGTCCACGACGCAGACGACGCGATGCACCTTCACCGCCCCGCCGCTGACGGAAACCTCAGCGACCTGCGCAAGGTGGGTGCCATAGCCCTCCATCAGCGCGATGCCGTGATGGCGGCCCGCCGGCGCCTTTCCCCAGCCGGCCATCGCGGCCGCTTCCTCGAGAACGCGCCGGAAGCGCGGCTGCTTGCCGAGCAGGTCGCGGCGGAACTCGAAAGGATCCTGCTTCGCCGCGTGCGCCAGCTCGTCCATGAAGCTCTCGGCGACGAAGCAGTTGAGTGCATGGCTGACCGAGCGCCAGTAGCCGACGTCGACGCCGACTTCCTGGCGCAGGTAGTCCACCGCCACATTGGGCACGTCGTATGGATAGTTCTGCGCCGCCTCGACCGCAAACGGGTCGGCGACCTTCGGGTCCGCGACCGCGCCCGGGAACACGCGCGCGGTGACCGAGGGACTCACGATGTGCATCTGCCAGGCGACCAGCCGGCCGTCGGCGTCGAGCGCGCCCGCGACCACGTCATGGGCAGGCGGCCGGTAGTAGTCGTGCGTCATGTCGTCTTCGCGGGTCCAGATCAGCTTGACGGGCTTGCCCAGCGCCTTCGAGGCCTCGACCGCCGCCGGAATGAAATCGACGTCGATGCGCCTGCCGAAGCCGCCGCCCAGCAGGGTCGTGTGTACCTGCACCTGCGCAGGCTCGAGCCCCGCGGCCTTCGCGGCCGTCGCCTGCGCCGCGTCCTGCCACTGCGTGCCGACGTACAGGTCGCAGGCTTCCGCGCGGACATCCGCCGTGCAATTCATCGGCTCGAGCGTCGCGTGAGCCAGCAGCGGCAGGGCATAGACCGCGCGCAACGACTTTTGCGCGCCCTTGATTGCAGTCGCAGCATCGCCGTCGCTGCGCACCGCGATCCCGCTTCCGGGCGCAGCGGCCTTCGCGAGCGTCGCCCGGATCCGTTTCGTGTCGAGCCCGGCCCGCGCCCCGGCTTCCCATTCGATCCTGAGCGCGTCGCGGGCCTGGCGGGCCTGCCAGAAATGATCGGCAACGACAACGACGCCGCTCGAGGTCGTCAGCACGCGGCGCACGCCAGGCATTGCTTCCGCCGCTGCGGCATCTACGCTTCGCGCCGTGCCGCCGAGCACCGGGCATTGCGCCAGCGCCGCGTACAGCATGCCCGGCAGCTTCACGTCGAGACCGAATTGCGCCGAGCCGTCGACCTTTCCCACGCTATCCGTACGCAGGGCGCGCGTACCGATCAGCCTGAACTCGCTTGCGGGCTTCAACGGGACGTCTTTCGGCACCGGGAGCTTCGACGCGGCCTCGGCCACCTGGCCATACGTCAGCGCATCGCCGTCGGCGTTCAGCACTCGCCCACCGTCGACGCGACACTCGGCAGCGTCCACCTCCCACTCCGCGGCAGCCGCCTGGACCAGCATCACGCGCGCCGACGCGCCGGCCTGGCGCAGCTTGTCCCAGGCCTCGCGCACGCTGGTGCTGCCGCCGGTGATCTGGACGCCGATGAGCTGGTTAACGTAAGCGGTGCCTGCGGGCGCGGCTTCCACCGCAATCTCCGCCAGCGGCACCTCGAGTTCCTCGGCGATCAGCATCGGCAGCGCCGTGTGGACGCCCTGGCCCATCTCCGAACGGTCCACGAGGATCGTGATGCGGTTGTCGCCGCCGATCCGGAGCCAGGCATTCGGCATGCCGCCAACCGCGGTGCCGGTTGCATCGCGCTTGCCGCAACCCGGCAAGCTGAACCCGATCAGGAGACCGCCGCCCGCCAGCGCCGAGAGCTTGAGGAAATCGCGCCGACCCGGGTCCGTCGCCGGAATGTTCATGACTCGCCTCCTTCGCCCGCAAGTTCGGCGGCGCGATGAATCGCCTTGCGGATTCGCGGATAAGTGCCACAGCGACAGATGTTGCCGGACATCGCGGCATCGATCTCTGCGTCGTTCGGTGAGGGATTGGCAGCGAGCAGCGCGACCGCCGACATGATCTGGCCGGACTGGCAGTAGCCGCACTGGGGCACGTCGAGCTCGAGCCAGGCCCGTTGCACCGGGTGGCCGCGGTCGTTCGACAGTCCCTCGACAGTCGTGATGCGCTTGCCCTCAACGGCGGCGAGCGGCGTCACGCAGGAGCGGACCGCGGCGCCGTCGAGATGCACAGTGCAGGCCCCGCAGAGCGCCATGCCGCAACCGTACTTGGTGCCAGTCAAGCCCAGATAGTCGCGGAGTACCCAGAGGAGCGGCGTATCGCCCGGCGCGTCGGTCTCGATATCTCGGCCGTTGACGTTCAGCTTCATGATCGCGATCCTCCTCGAGTTCGGCCGTCCGCATTATTGCGCTGTCCGCGCGGCGGCGCACTAGAATTGACGCATGGACGCCCTCGTATTCGTCATCGACTCGATCCTGACCTTCGCCATCTACGCGTTCCTGCTGCGCGTCCTGCTGCCGCTCGCGCGCGCCGACTTCCGCAATCCCCTGAGCCAGGCAATCCTCGCCCTGACCAACTGGCTCGTGATGCCGCTGCGCCGCGTTCTCCCGCCGATCGGGCGGGTCGACACGGCGTCCGTCGCGGCGCTCGTCATCGTGCAGCTCCTCGCCACGCTGATCCTTTTCAGGCTCCAGACGGGCGCGCTGTTCCCGTTCCTGCCGCTCGCCATCGCGGCAATCCGCTCGCTCGTCCTCGCGGCACTGCTTCTCTACACGGTACTGATCTTCGTCTATGCACTCTTATCATTCATCGCGCCGGGCGTCCGGAGCCCGGCGACGGCGCTGCTAGCGTCCCTGTGCGAACCGCTGCTCGCGCCGCTCCGCCGGGCCCTCCCAATCTTGGGCGGCATCGATTTCTCGCCGCTCGTGGCGATCATCGGACTGACGGCGCTTCGGATCCTGGTCGGATGATGCCGGCGGATGCCGGTTGGGCCGGCCCAACGTGGGGCGCAGGCAACAATGGCCTGGGCGTCCAAAAAAGCCTGCAAACAGGGCGATTCGCATGCGTCCGCCGGCGCCGGGCGGCCCCATACGCCGCGGCCGCCGCTTGGCTCCTGCTTGCCTCCTGCGGCGGGAACCCGGAACCGGTGCCGGAGGCGGCACCGTATGCAGATCCTGGATTCGCCGAGGCCGGGCACCACCGGCTCCACTACGCGCTGACGATGACGCACGATCTCCCTTCTGGGATTGCGGGCAGTTACGGCATTGTGCCGAGACGCAATCTAGCTCTGCTGACGATCACGCTCATGCCGCGGGACTCAAACGGCCTCGCTCGAACCGGCGCGTCGGAGATCGAGGCGACGGCGGTCACGCTCACCGGCGAGCGACACTCGCTGCCGCTCGCGCGTCACGACGAGGCGGGAGGACCGACCTGGCTCGCGACGGTGGAGGTTCGACATCGCGTGCCGGTCACGATCGAGATTCGGGCGCGCGCGACAGTCGCGAGCCCCGAAATTCGGGTCCGCCTGATGAGGGAATTTCGTCTCGAATGATTTGCAACGCCGCTCGCCATGCCGTAAAAACCCGCGCGAAATCGACGTCGACCCACTTATGCAGCGGTATTTTCCGTGGTATGGTGCGCGCCGGAATTGATTTGGCGGGATCGCCCCGTCGCTGAAAGAACTACAGGAGACAACTCAATGGCGAAAAAAAATGCGGCTCCCACGAAGTCGCAAGTCGTATCGGCGGTCGCTGCCAAGGCGGACCTCAGCAAGAAACAGGTCAATGCGGTGCTCGAAGCGCTCGGCGACCAGATGAAGAAGGCGCTCAAGGGTGTCGGCGTTTTCACGCTGCCCGGCGTCTGCAAGATGCGTGTCGTGAAGAAAGCCGCCACGAAGGCGCGCGAGGGCGTGAACCCCTTCACCGGCGAGAAGATGATGATCAAGGCCAAGGCGGCCTCCAGGAAGGTGCGTATTCGCGCCCTCAAGAACCTCAACGAGATGGTGGGCTGAAGCCCGATCCATCCGTTCTCGGTTTCGGAAAACCGACGGGGCGGTCGATCCGCCCCGTTCGTTTTTCAGGGGTTTTCAGCCAGCCGCGCCGCCAGCCAGTCGCCGACCCAGGACCGCAGCAGCGTCAGGCGGCCGTGAAAGAAATGCTCCGCACCCGGCAGGATCCGCACCAGCGGCGGCGGATCGACGTTCCGGGTCCAGGCGAGCACTGCCTCGTGATCGACGAGTTCATCCGCATCGCCCTGGACCACGAGCCACGGACAGCGCGGAACCGGGAGTGTCGTGAAGTCGAACCGCCGCACCGGCGGCGCGACGGTGACAAGGAGCCTGGCATCGCGGAGAGTCGCGAGGCGGTAGGCGACGAAGCCGCCGAACGAAAACCCGAACGACCACAGCCGCGTCACGCCGAGCGTGCGCTTCGCCCAGTCCGCGACTGCGGCAGCATCGTCGCTTTCTCCCACGCCATCGTCGTGCTTCCCGCCGCTCGCCCCGACTCCGCGAAAGTTGAAACGCAATGACGCGACACGCTGATCCTGCGCCGCACGCGCGAGCGTGTGCACCACCTTGTTCTGCATCGTGCCGCCGTATAGCGGGTGAGGATGGCAACAAACCGCAACAAAGTCCCTCCTGGCATCCGGCGGCTTCTCGATCAGCGCCTCGATCGCACCGGCCGGTCCGTCGATGACGATCTTTTCAACGCTAGGCGACGGAGAAGTCATTGAGACTCCATGCGCTTTGCGGGCGAGGGGGACCCATCCCTCGCTCGCTCAGAAGAACGGACATTCGCTCGCTCGGGAGGTCCCCCTCGCCCGCAGCGCGCATAGAGGCGCGTGGGATTCTCCCGCCGATCAGCGCTTGTAGATAACGCCTTCCTTCATGACGAACTGAACGCGTTCCATCGCGTGAACGTCAGCACGCGGGTCACCCGGCACCGCCACGATGTCGGCGATCTTGCCGGCCTCGATGCTGCCGAGCCGGTCGTCGATGCCGAGATACTTTGCCGGAACGATCGTCGCAGAACGGATGGCGGCCATGATCGGCATGCCGGCCTCGGTCATGTACGCGAATTCCTTGCCGTTGCTGCCGTGCTCGCAGACGCCGCAGTCGGTGCCGAACATGATCGTCACGCCGCCGCGCCAGGCCTTCGCAAACGTGTCCTGGATCTGCGGGCCGACCTCGAGCGCCTTCGGGCGCACCAGCGCATTGAAATACTCGGGATCCTGGGCCTTCTCATACACCCAGCGGCCGGCGGAGATCGTCGCCACGTAATGCGTGCCCTTCTGCTTCATCAGCTGCAGGGTCTCGTCATCCATGAAGGTGCCGTGCTCGATCGAATCGATGCCGGCACGGACCGCACGCTTTATGCCCTCGGCTCCGTGGGCATGCGCCGCGACCTTCATGCCGTAGTCATGCGCGGTCGAAATGACGGCCGCCAGTTCCTCGTCGGTGAACTGCGGCGCCGTCCCGGACTTTGCGATCGACAGCACGCCGCCGGTCGCCGTGATCTTGATCGAGTCGGAGCCGTCCTGGTAGCGCCTGCGCACCGCCTCGCGGCAGCTGTCCGCCCCATTGCAGACGGTATTCAGCCGCGGGTCGTCGCTGTACAGGTAGGGACCCCAGGAGTTGCTCGCATCGGCATGGCCGCCCCGTGTGCCGATCGAGCGACCCGAAGTGAAGATGCGGGGCCCGCTGACCTTGCCTTCCGCGATCGCGCGCTTGAGTGCGATCGAAACGCCGAACTGGTCGCCGACATTTCTCGCGGTCGTGAAGCCCGCGAGCAGGGTGCGTTCCGCGTAGACCACCGAGTCGTAGGCGCGGTCGGCCTCGCCCTTCTTGATGCTGTCGATTTCGCTTCGCCGGCTGTGCTCGGACGTCAGGTGCACGTGCATGTCCATCAGGCCGGGCATCACCGTTGAACCGGACAGGTCGACGATCTCGTCGCCTGCTGCGGCGGCGCGGAACCCGCCCTCGATGGCCGCGATGCGATTACCCTCGACGACGACCGTCACGCGTTCGCGCGGCGTGTCCGATACGCCGTCGATCAGGCGGCCCGCATGGATCAGGGTGGCGGCACCCGCCGTGCCCGCGGGAATGAGCGCGGCGAAAACCGCAAGACGGATTGCAAGTCGCATCAGGACCTCGTTGTCGGCCTATTGCTGGGGATGAAAGGTCACGGTCTCGACGGCAAGCAGCTCGATCTCGAACAGGAGCGTCGAATTCGGTGGAATCGCGCCGTTGCCAATGTTGCGGCTGCCATAACCGAGCGCGGGCGGGATGACGAGCCGGCGCAGCCCGCCGACCTTCATGCCCGGGAGACCTTGATCCCAGCCCTGGATGACGCGGCCACTGCCGAGCGGAAACGAGAATGGCCGTCCGCGCTCGCGCGAGCTGTCGAACTTGCGGCCGCGGAAATCGGCGGCATTCGCGTCGTACAGCCAGCCCGTGTAATGCACGATCACGATCATGCCGCGCAGCGCCTCGTCGCCGACTCCGCTTACGAGGTCGGTCACGAGCACTACTGCTTCCGGCACGGCGGGCATTACGGGCGCTGCGGGGGCGGGCGTCTGCGCGATCGCGGCTACGGCGAGCAATGCGCCCGCCGTTGCGGCGAAACAGGCGCCCAGGCGCGGCATCAGGAACCCGACTCCGGCTTGAAGGCGAATGAGGCCGAATTGATGCAAAACCGCTGGCCCGTCGGCTGCGGCCCGTTCTCGAAGACGTGGCCGAGGTGCGCGCCACAGTCGGCGCAGCGCACTTCCGTGCGGTTCATGCCGTGCGATCGATCGCTGACTTCCGCCACGTTCGTCGCGTCGACCGGCTGCCAGAAAGGCGGCCAGCCGGATCCCGAGTCGTACTTTGCGGATGAGAACAGATCTTTCCCGCAGACGACGCAGAGATACATGCCGGGCTGCGTGTTGTGGCAGTGCTCGCCCGTGAACGGCCGCTCAGTCCCGTGCTCCTGAGTCACGCGGTACTGCTCGGGCGTGAGTCGCGCCCGCAAATCAGAATCGCCCGGCTTGTCGGCCATGGCGCAAAGATAGCAGCGTTTGCTGCAGGAGGGGACGTCGAGGCGCGGCGGGAGGGGACAGTCCCCTTTGACGAAAGGGCTTCCCGAGGTTCAATGAAGGCGCGGTGTCAAAGGGGACAGTCGCCCTTGCGGCTTCGTTCGAGGTAACGGGTCAGTCGGCGGGCCAGAAGCCGAGCCGCTGGCGCAGGACGCTCACGATGTCCTCGAGTTCGTCGAGCAGCTGGACGATTCGTTCCATTTCCGCCTCAGCGGTCGGTGGAACGGCGTGAAGGCACGGTGCCGTTGACGCCGAGACCGTCCGCGTCGGCCGCGAAAGCGCCGCGCGCCTTCTCGGCCCAGGTCTTGTAGTTCGAGTACTTGGTGAGCTCGCGCGAGATCGCCCCATGGCGGCTCACCGACGTGCGCTTCGGCAGGCGCGGCGCCGTCTCGGCGGCGGCGCGATCGCGGCCTTCAGCAGGCGTCACCTTGATGTCGCTCACGGGAACGGAACCTGAAAAGGCTTCATGCCCGTCAAGTTACGCGGGGGGAAGCGGCCTAAACAGGAACTGCATCACAGGTCGCAGGGTGGATACCCGCGGCCTTGCGCAATCAGACGATGCGGTAGCTCGGGCGGTACTCGCCGACCAGTTTCATGCGCCTCTGGGCGACGAATCCGCGCAGCAACTCGTCGAGCGGTTTTGCGATCTGCGGCGCGGCGTGGATCTCGAACGGGCCGCGCTCCTCGATCAGCTTGATGCCCTGCTCCTTCACGTTTCCGGCGACGATGCCGGAGAACGCGCGGCGCAGGTTCGCCGCGCGCTCGTGCACCGGCTGGTCCATCGAGAGCCCGAGCCCCGCCATCGACTCGTGCGTCACTTCGAATGGCTGCTGGAACGCGCGTGGAATTTTCAGGAGCCAGTTGAAATTGTAGGCGTCGCCCGCACGCCGCCGGGACCGGCGCACGGCGTCGAAGCCGCGCTGCATCTCGCGCGCCACCTCCGGCGGATCGTCGACGATGATCCGGTAGCGCGCTTGCGCCTGGTCACCGAGCGTGAGGGCGATGAAGCGGTCGAGGTCGCGGAAATAGCCCGCGCTCTCGCGCGGCCCGGTGAACACGAGCGGCAGCTGCTGGTTTGCGTTCGCCGGATCGAGCAGGATGCCGAGCAGGTACAGGATCTCCTCGGCCGTGCCCGCGCCGCCCGGGAACACGACGATGCCGTGGCAGAGGCGCACGAAGGCCTCGAGGCGCTTCTCGATGTCCGGCATGATCACGAGCTGGTTGACGATCGGATTCGGCGGCTCCGCGGCGATGATTCCCGGCTCCGTCACGCCGATGTAGCGGCCGTCCTTGATGCGCTGCTTGGAGTGGCCGATCGTCGCGCCCTTCATCGGGCCCTTCATCGCGCCCGGGCCGCAGCCGGTGCATACCGAGAACCCGCGCAAGCCGAGCTCGTAGCCGACCTTCTTCGTGTAGTCGTACTCCTCGCGCGGAATCGAGTGGCCGCCCCAGCAGACGACCAGGTCCGGACGGCCCTTGTACTCGAGCGCGCGGGCATTGCGCAGGATGCAGAAGATCGCGTTGGTGACGCTCGCGCCGTCGTTGAGGTCGAAGCGCGCGACGATCTCGTTGTGCGTGTAGACGATGTCGCGGAGCACGGCGAACAGGTGCTCCTTGACGCCTTTGATCATCTCGCCGTCGACGAAGGCGCTTCCCGGAGCGTGGTGCATCTCGAGCTTGATGCCCCAGGGCTCGCGCACGATGCGCAGTTCGAAGTCCTTGTAGGCCTCGAAGATCAGGCGCGCATCGTCGATCAGCGTCCCGGAATTGAGCACCGCGAGCGCGCAGCGGCGGAACAGCGGATAAAGGCCGCCCTGGCCGCGATCGAGCAGCTTGTCCACTTCCTGCTGGGAAAGGTTGTCGAGCACCCCCTTTGGCGACACCCGCGCATGTACGACTGCCGAGAGGTCGAGCCCTGGGACAGAACTCACGGACGGATCTCGATCGGCGTGCCCTGATTCGTAAGCAGCCAGAAATCGAGCATGTCCTCGTTCGACAGCGCGATGCAGCCGTCGGTCCAGTCGGTGTTGAGGTAGCGCTCACGCGGATATTTCAGGAAGTTCGGCAGGCCGTGCACCATGATCGACCCGCCCGGCGCCCAGCCGTTCCTGCGTGCGAGCGCGAGGTCGGTGGCCTCCGGATAGGAGACCTGGACGGCCAGGAAGAATTCGCTCTGCGCATTGCGCCGGGTCAGGCGGTAGCTACCTTCCGGCGTGCGGTAGTCGCCTTCGCGCTGCTTGTGCCCGGACGGCACGAGACCGAGCGAAATGCGGTAACTCGCGACGAGCTGTCCCTCGCGGTAAAGCTCCATCTTGCGCCCGGCCTTTTGCACGACGATCCGGTCAACGGGGCGCAGTCCGGTGGCGGGACCGGCGAGCCCGGTCATCGAATCGGCCTGCGCGATCGCCGCGATGAGGGTCGCGAGGATCATCGGAATCAACAACTTGCAGTTCATCTCGCGACGGATTATAGCGCCGTCGGCCGGTCGCGGCAGTTCAGTCTCCGATCAGTTCGACCGCTTCACAGTTTCGCGTCGACGCGTTCGCGACGAGCCTGTACCGGCCGCCCGCCTCGACTTCGGCCTCGACGACGAAGCGGCCCACAGAACCGCTCTCCTCCACTCGGCAGTCAACCAGGAACGTGTGCGGGCCCGGCTCGAGCTCGACTGCGCTCGCCTTCAGCGTGATCTCGCGCCCGTCCACCTGCCGCAGCCGGATCTGCACCGGCAGGCCGGCGCTGACGACGGGATCCGCCCGCACGATCGCGCGTTCCGACTTCGGGAGCGGCGGTCCGTCGTAGAGACGCTCGGTCGCGCAGGATGCGAGCGCCACCAACGCCAGAAGCGCCAAGTGGTGCCGGGTCGTAGGTTTCGTAGTTTTCAAGAAACTACCTGGCCAGGAAAACTACGAAACCTACGACCCGGCACCAGGGGCCAGGGGAAAAAAGGCGGCCCGAAGGCCGCCTGGGAGGTCACGCGCAGCTCCTGTTGTCAGGAGCCGCCGGGCGGGGACCCGGCTGGCGCGTGATGAAAATGTGTCGGACCCGTTAGCCGCACTTCGATTCGCCGCAGGCGAGGCAGGTCATGCAGCCGTCCATCATGACGACCGCCGCCGTATTGCACTTGATGCACAATTGCGCTCCATTCGGATAGCTCGACTCAGCGAACGCGTCCTGCTGCCGGTTGCGCTGCTCCCACTCCTTGCGCTTGGATTCGATCAGGAGCCGCTGCGTGTCGTCCATGCCCGGCTTCTGCATCAGGCCGATCGTCTGCAGGTGGCGCTCGACCACATAGCCGATCTCCGCGACGATCGACGGCATGAACTTGCCGCCAGGCTGCCAGTAGCCGCCGCGCGGGTCGAATACAGCCTTTAATTCCTCGGTCAGGAACGCGACATCGCCGCCCTTCCTGAACACGGCCGAAATGATCCGCGTCAGCGCGACGATCCACTGGAAGTGGTCGAGGTTCTTCGAGTTGATGAAAATCTCGAACGGCCGCCGATGCTCGTGCTCGGTGCCCTCGTTCAGCATCAGGTCGTTGATTGTCAGGTACATCGCATGATCGGAGACCGGCGTCTTGATCTTGTAGGTCGAGCCGATCAGGACCTCGGGACGCTCGAGCTTCTCGTGCATCCACACGACCTTGCCGGCGCCGTCCTTGCGGGCGCGGCCTTCGCGCGCCGGCAGCGGCTTGTCGGCTTCCGCCTTCTCCGCCTCGGGCTTCTGGACCCGGTACTTGACGATCTTCTTTTCGAACTTGTGCCTGCTCATCTCGCCCCCGCCCGCTCAGAAGCGGCCGTAATAGCCTTCCTTGAGTGCGTCAAAAAGATTGGCGGCGGTATGGACCTCGCCGTCGTACTCGATCTCCTCGTCGCCCCGCGCCTCGACCTCGCTGCCGTCCTCGAGCGTGAATACATAGGTCGTGTTCTTCAGGTCGTCTTCCTTGACCAGCACGCCCTGGAAGGCCTCCGGATTGAAGCGGAAGGTCGTGCAGCCCTTCAGGCCGCGCTCGTGCGCGTACAGGTAGATGTCCTTGAAATCCTCGTAGAGGAAATCGGTCGGGACGTTGGCCGTCTTCGATATCGAGGAATCGACCCACCTCTGCGCCGCCGCCTGGATGTCGACGTGCTCGCGCGGCCCGATACTCTCGGCCGTCATGAAATAGTCGGGAAGCATCTCCGCCGCATTGGTCGATGCCGGCACGGCGCGCGGGTTGACCAGCTCGCGATACGCCAGGAGCTCGAACGAATAGACGTCCACTCGCTCCTTGGACTTCTTGCCCTCGCGGATGACGTTGCGGAAATAATGGTGCGCGAACGACGGTTCGATCCCATTCGACGCGTTGTTCGCGAGCGAGAGCGAGATCGTCCCGGTCGGTGCGATCGACGTGTGGTGCGTGAAGCGTGCGCCGACCGACTCGATATTCTTCACGAGCTCCGGCGCAACCTCGGCCAGCCGGCGCATGTAGCGGCTGTAGCGGGCGTGCAGCACGCGGCCCGGCACGCGATCGCCCACCTTCCAGCCGTCGCGCGCCATCTCGGGGCGCTTCCTGAGCATCGCGCGGGTGACGGTGAACTCCTCGTTCATGATCGGCGCGGGGCCCTTCTCGCGCGCGAGGTCGACGCCCGCCTCCCAGCCCGCAATCGCCATTTCGCGCGCGACGTTGTCGGTGAAAGCGACCGACTCCGGCGAACCGTACTTCATGCCGAGCATCGTGATGGTCGAACCGAGGCCGAGGAAGCCCATGCCGTGGCGGCGCTTGCGGGCGATCTCGTCGCGCTGGCGGCCTAGCGGCAGGCCGTTGATCTCGACGACGTTGTCGAGCATGCGCGTGAAGACACGCACGACCTCGCGGTACTCGCCCCAGTCGAAGGCCGCCTCCTCCGTGAACGGGCGGCGCACGAAGCGGGTCAGGTTCACGGAGCCGAGCAGGCACGAGCCGTAGGGCGGCAGCGGCTGTTCGCCGCAGGGGTTGGTCGCGCGGATGTTTTCGCACCACCAGTTGTTGTTCATCTCGTTGACACGGTCGATCAGGACGAAGCCGGGCTCGGCGAAATCGTAGGTAGACGCCATGATGACGTCCCAGAGCCGCCGCGCCGGCAGCGTCTTGTAAATCCTGCAGGCGACGAGGCCGTCATCGTTCGCGACATAGCCCTCCGTCTCCGGCCATTCGCGCCAGACGAAGGCGCGCGGATCGTGCACGTCATGCTCCGCGGCATCGTACTCGCGCAGCGGCAATGGAAACGCAAGCATCCAGTCGCGATCGGCGCGCACGGCCTCGATGAATTCGTCGGTGACGAGCAGCGACAGGTTGAACTGGCGCAGCCGTCCGTTCTCGCGCTTGGACCGCACGAAATCCACGACGTCCGGATGGCCGACGTCGAATGTCCCCATCTGGGCGCCGCGCCGGCCGCCCGCCGAGGACACCGTGAAACACATGCGGTCGTAGATGTCCATGAATGACATCGGGCCGGAGGTGTGCGCACCGGCACCGGCGACATACGCGCCGCGGGGCCGAAGCGTCGAGAACTCGTAACCGATGCCGCAGCCCGCCTTCAGGGTAAGGCCGGCCTCGTGCACCTTGTTCAGGATGTCGTCCATCGAGTCCAGGATCGTTCCCGAGACGGTGCAATTGATCGTGGAGGTGGCGGGCTTGTGCGCGAGCGCGCCCGCATTCGACATGATCCGGCCCGCGGGGATCGCGCCTTTCCGCAGGGCCCAGAGAAAGCGCTCGAACATCGCCTCGCGCTGTCCCGCTTCCTCGACGTCGGCGAGCGTCGTCGCGACGCGGCGGAGCGTATCGTCCATCGTGCCGTCGATCGGCGTGCCGTCCTTGGCGGTCAACCGGTATTTCCGGTCCCAAATGTCGAGCGACGCCTCCTGAAACGGAATTTCCTCGACGTCTTTATGCTCGATCCTGACCGCTGTGCTCATTTTCTCTACGACGCCCCCTGGTCCCGGCCGCCTCGACTTTCCGCCGGAGAAATCTCGTCCGGGCATGCGCACCGTGGCGCCGCCTGCAACCGATTTCACTTGGCTCCCTGACTCTTCTGCCGGCCTGCCCTGCCCCTCAGCCGGCGACCACAAGATCTTGTGTCAGGGTTGCGAAACTATTTCTGCGCGGCCGTGGTGTCAAGGATTTCCTTATGGAAAAATTCCGTCGATAAACGTGCTTTTATTTCAATAAGTTATAGCTGTCACTTCAGGCATTTTCCGACCCGGCCAGTGTCGCCGGCCGGTCAGGTGCGCATTTCCGCGCAACACAACATCTTGTGTACAGAAAAAAGGCACAAAATACGCACAGTTTGTGCACGAGCACGGCCGCACGCGGGAAAACAAGCCCTGCGAGAGCACAGGAACTTGTGCCGCAAGGGCCCGGTCAGAGATCCCGCCCCACCGAGGTTTCACCTGATGAGCAAACTCTTCGCGGCCGCACTGGCATTCGTCGCGCTCGCGCTGTCCAGCGCAACATTTGCGCAGACCGCACAGCCCTCGTTCGCCCCGGTGATCAAGCGCGTGGCTCCGGCGGTCGTCAACATCGGCGTGCGCGGCACCATCGCTGCGCCGCGCAATCCCTTCTTCGACGACCCGGGTTTCCGGCGTTTTTTCGGCGTGCCACCCGACGCCCAGCAGCGCGACCGCGAGTTCCGCAGCGCAGGGTCCGGCGTCATCGTCGACGCCAGAAACGGCTATATCGTCACGAACGCGCATGTCGTCAAGAACGCAAGCGAAATCACGATCACGCTGGTTGACGACCTCGAGCTCAAGGCCGAGATCGTCGGCACGGACGATCGATCGGATGTGGCGGTGCTCCGCGTCAGGGACGCCGCACTTCCGGCGGAGATCCGGCTCGCGGATTCATCCAAGCTCCAGGTCGGCGATTTCGTCATCGCGATCGGCAACCCCTTCGGCCTCCAGCACACGGTCACTTCGGGGATCGTGAGCGCACTCGGCCGAACCGGCATCAGCCGTGACGGGCTCGAGGACTTCATCCAGACCGACGCCGCGATCAATCCCGGCAACTCCGGCGGCGCGCTCGTCGGGCTCGACGGCGACCTGGTGGGAATCAATTCCGTGATCCTCTCGCAATCCGGGGGCAACATCGGCATCGGATTCGCGATTCCGTCCAACATGGTCCGCTCGATCATGGAGCAGCTGATCGACACCGGGCAGGTCAACCGCGGACAGCTCGGCGTGACGACACTTTCGCTCACGCCGGAGTTCCGCAAGAGCCTGGGCCTCGCGGAAAATGCCCAGGGCGCACTCGTTTCGCAGGTCGCCGAGGGTTCGGCCGCCGCCCGGGCTGGCCTCGAGGCCGGTGACGTCATCACCTCCGTTCGCGGCCAGCCGATCAAGACCAATTCGGAGCTCCGCAACACGATCGGCATGCTGAAGGTCGGGGAATCGGTCGCAATCGGTTTCCTGCGCGAGGGCAAGCCGCGAACCGTCACGGCCGTGCTGCGCGAGCCCGCGCAACTCGCCGACGCCTCGTCGATTCATCCGTCGCTCGCGGGCGCCGAGTTGATCGAAGCCTCGGAGGATTCGGCCGGCGGCGTCCGCATCCGCGAAGTACAGCCGGGAAGTCCAGCGGCCCAGGCGGGGCTCGCGGCGGACGACCGGATCATCGCGGTGAATCGCGTCCGCATCAGCACCCTGGCCCAGCTTCGGGAAGCCGCGAAAGGCCAGACCTCGATGCTCGTCCAGCTGCGACGCGGAAGCCAGGTCCTGCTGCTGCCGCTCCGCTGATCCAGCGCGCCCTGCCGTGACCGTATAATCGCGCGATGGCGGCGCGATCAATCTGCGTGCTCGGCGGTTCCGGCTTTGTCGGCACTCATCTCGCAGCGGCGCTTGCCCGCGAGGGCTGGCGAATCACGGTCCCGACCCGCGACCCGGCGCGTGCGCGGCACCTCCTGGTGATTCCTTCGCTTCAACTGGTCGCAGCCGATATCCACGATCCCGCCGCGCTCGCTTCGCTCACTGCGGGACAGCACGCGGTCGTCAACCTCGTCGGCATCCTGAACGAGCGCGGGCGAAGCGGCGGCGGGTTCGCCTGCGTCCATACGGACCTGGTCCGCATGCTGGTCGAGGCCTGCCGGAAACAGCACATCGACCGGCTGGTTCACGTGAGCGCGCTCAATGCCGACGCCGATCGCGGCGCGAGTCACTACCTGAAGAGCAAGGGCCGGGCCGAGCGCATCATCCGCGAAGAATCCGGCCCGGACCTGCGCTGGACGATCTTCCAGCCCTCCGTGATCTTCGGCCCGAGCGACGAATTCGTGAACCGCTTTGCGCGACTGCTCCGGGCGATTCCGCTCGGCCTGCCGCTCGCGCGTCCCGGCGCGCGATTCGCACCGGTCTGGATCGGCGACGTGGTTGCCGCGATCCTGCGCGCGCTTGCGGACGACGCGACGGCGGGCGAATCCTACGAACTCTGCGGCCCGGAGCGCTTCACGCTGCGTGAAATCGTGTGCAAGGTTCGGGACGAACTTGGCCTCACTCGAGCCGTCGTCGGAATCCCGGACTTCGCGGCCAGACTCCAGGCCGCCGTCTGCGATTTCGTCCCGGGAAAACCCTTCTCCACGGACAACTACCGTTCACTGCTCGTCGACAGCGTCTGCAAGGTCAACGGCCTTGCCCGGCTCGGCATCCAACCGCAGCCATTCAGCGCGATCCTCCCCAACTACCTGATCTAGCCGGTACTGCAGTAGAAAGTCGGGGAATGACTCTAGCGTCGCGAGCGGGATCCGGCGGGGTTGTCCCCTCGCTCCGCGAGATCCTTATGCTCCGCTCGGGGACACCCCGTCACCTCGCTCGCGGCGCCGAATTACTTTGCCAGAGTTCGATTAGAGTTGTGGGCAGAGTTTTTTGCGGCCGGCTGGATTGTGGACCAGCAGGTTCATTGCCGCGTAGAAGGCCGGAAGGCCGTTGCCGAGGCGATCGAGTTCCGTGCGAAGCGCCGGGACGCAGCGTTCGTAGGTGGCCACGGCCACGAGTCGGGCGTTGTTGAAGTTGCCGGCCGTTGAATAGCCGCCGGAGGCTAGGTATTCGCGAAGTTGGGCGAACTCGGCGGCCTTGGACTCGCGCATGGCTTCCTCACTGATCCCGCTCCCATAGAGCGCGGCGAGCCGCTCGCGGCTCGCGACCATGAGATCGGCCGCTGCGCTCTGCTTCTTTCGGACGGCGAGGAATTCTTCGAGTTCGGCCGGGCGCGACTCCCGCACGAACCAGCGTCGGAGCCCTTCGGTTTCGACGACAGTTGCAAACGCCTCGTTGAAATCGCTGTCGCCGGGCGCGTACACGGCCTGGTGCGCGAGCTCATGGAAGAGGAATGCCGCAAGTTCCGCCTCGCCGTAACCGAGCATCGTATTAAGCACCGGATCGCGCAGATGGCCGAGGGTCGAATAGGCGATCGAAGGGCCGACGTGAACGTCGAAACCCCGGCCGCGAAGGTGCGCCGCTTCTTTCACAGCGCGTTGCTCGTCGAAATAGCCGCGGTAGCTCACGCAACCGGCGATGGGGAAACACCAGCGCTTCGGCTCGACCGAAAACTCGGGCGCGGCGAACAGGTTCCAGGTCGCATAGCGACGCCCGAGATCTGCAAAGGTCCGGTAGCTGCCGTTGTCCGGAAGGCCGAGCTCCGACATCGCAAAATCGCGCGCGCGCGCCGCAAGCTCGAGCCGGCTTCTGACCGTCGGGTCGGTTTCGGGCCGCGCGATTACCACTTCGATCGGCTCGCGCCGCCGATTCATCTCGAGCTGGCCCGAGGCGACGTGTACGTAATAGCAGCCGGGCAACGCAATGAAGGCGGCTGCGGCCACCAGCAGCGGGACCGGGATTCTGGGGGAATCGCGTAACATGATGCGATGAAAGTCTATCTGGTCGGCGGCGCGGTTCGCGACGAGCTGCTTGGCCGGCCCGTGCGCGAGCGCGACTGGGTCGTGGTCGGCGCAACGCCGCAGCAGATGCTCGATGCGGGTTACCGGCAGGTTGGCCGCGATTTTCCGGTGTTCCTGCATCCCGACACCGGCGAGGAACATGCGCTCGCGCGCACGGAACGGAAGACCGGGCCAGGCTATCGCGGCTTCGAGCTGAGCTATTCGCCCGACGTCACGCTCGAGGACGACCTCAGGCGGCGCGATCTCACAATCAATGCAATGGCGCGCGATGCCGACGGGAGCGTGATCGACCCGCACGGTGGCCGCGCAGATCTCGAGGCGCGCAAGCTGCGGCACGTGTCGGAAGCCTTCAACGAGGATCCGGTCCGCATCCTGCGCGTGGCGCGGTTCCTGGCGCGCTTCCAGCCGCTCGGATTCACGATCGCCCCGGAAACGGTCGCGCGCATGCGCGCGATGGTGGCCGCGGGCGAGGCGGATGCGCTCGTCCCCGAGCGAATCTGGCAGGAGACGGATCGCGCGCTTTCCGAGCCCGCGCCGGAAGCCTGGCTGCGCGCGCTTCGCGATTGCGGCGCGCTCGCACGGATCTTCCCGGAACTCGATGCGCTCTATGGCGTGCCGCAGCCTGAAAAATGGCATCCGGAAGTCGACACGGGCCTGCACATGGAGCTGGTGCTGCAGGCCGCGGCCGACCTCACGCCGGAGCCGCGGATTCGTTTCGCGGCCCTGATGCACGATCTCGGCAAGGGAAAGACCCCGCGCTCGAAATGGCCGCGCCACCTCGGCCATGAGGAATCCGGCGTGCGGCTCGTGCTCGCGGTCTCGGAGCGGCTTCGCGTGCCGGTCGAGTACCGCGAACTCGCGGTGCTGGCGGCCCGCTGGCACGGAATTGCGCATCGCGCGGAAGAATTGCGGCCGCACACGATTCTCGAGCTGCTCGAGTCCTGCGACGCGTTCCGCCGGCCGGAGCGCTTTCGCGAGCTCCTGCTCGCGTTCGAGGCCGACAGCCGTGGGCGCGGCGGCCTGCGTCAGCGGCCCTATCCCCAGGCAGAGCTCCTGCGCCGGGCGCAGGAAAAAGCGCTCGCAGCGACGCTGTCGGACGCCGATCGCGCGGGACTTCCAGGAGAAAAGATCGGCGAGCTGCTCCGGCGGCGCCGGCTCGCGGCACTCAAGCCGGGCGCCTGATCAGGCGAACGTCAGCACGATCACCGCGGCAATCGCGAACCGGTAGACCGCGAACGGGGCGAGCCCGATCCGGCCGATCACCTTGAGCAGCCAGTGGATACAGAGATAGCCCGTGATCGCGGAAACCGCGACGCCGAGACCCATCATTGGCCAGTTGGCCCCATTTCCGGGTCCGCTCAGCAATTGCAGCAATTCATAGCCTCCCGCCATGCCGATTCCGGGCACGGCCAGCAGGAACGAGAAGCGTGCGGCGGCCTCGCGCGTGAGCCCGAGCGTCCGCGCCATCGTCATCGTGACGCCCGAGCGCGACGTCCCGGGCATCAAGGCAAGCGCCTGCGCGCAGCCGATCAGGAACGCATCGCGCCAGCCTACCGAATACTCATCGCGCTCGCGGCGGCCGTAGCGGTCCGCGATCCACATCAGAAGGCCGAAGAACGACAGCGTGCCGGCGACGAACAGCGGGTTGCGAAGCCACTCTTCGATCAGTCCGCCAAAGAAGAGGCCGACGAGGCCAACCGGGATGGTGCCGAACACGACGCACCAGGCGAGACGCGCATCCGGAGTCATGCCGCGGCCCGCGAGCGAACCGAACCAGGCCCGAGCCATCGCGAGGAGCTGAACGCGGAAATAGGCAACAACGGCGAACAGCGTGCCGACATGCACGGCGACGTCGAAGGCGAGGCCCTGGTCCTTCCACCCGAACACGAACGGCGTCAGGACCAGATGGCCTGAACTCGAGATGGGCAGGAACTCGGAGAGGCCCTGCACGATGGCGAGAATGATCGCTTGAAGCGGATCCACGTCGTCTCCCTATGCCCGCATCCTACAGACTCGCCGTCAGGTCCCTGAAACCGAATCCGGCGATCGGGCCGTCGATGCCGCGCGTCAGCGCCATCACCTTGAAGCGCTCGCCCATTTCCCCGGGCAATAATAATGTCGCGGCGGCCTGGCGTATTGCGATGCGATCGCGCTCGTCGGCATCCTCTATAAGCTGCGCGAGTTCGCGCTCGATACCAACCGATAACAGGTAGTGCGCCTGCGTCGCGAAGCCGCCGACCTCGAGGCCGGCTCCAGACGCTGCGTCCGCAAGCGCCGAGTAATCGACCCAGGCGGTCAGGTCCTGCGCTCCCGGCATCGAGAGCACGTCCTCCGTTCGATGATGACGATGGAAACCGCACAGGGTCCCGCCGCTGCGCGAGAGGTGATAGTACTGCGCGCATGGCAGTCCGTAGTCGGTCACGAGCATTGCGCCTTTTGTCAGCCGGGCTGTTGCGGCCCCGATCCACGCGGCCTGGCCCGGGCGGAGTTCCGAGACGAATTCATCCGGCATCGGAACCGGCAGGCGTTTCTGGAGCGCGTCGATCGCCCTGAGGAGCGACGCGTCAGCGGGCCCGGCCTGCCAGTCGAAGCCCGCGGCTGTCGGCACGACGCCGATCGCCTCGCAGCCACGCCCCGCAATCCGGAATCGATCGACGGGCAACGCATCGACGACTTCGTTGGCGAGCGCTACGCCCTGCCAATCCGCGGATGGCGGCCCGTCCAGCCATTCGAAGCGATCGAACAGGCTGGCCGTGCCGGGCCAGCGCTCGAGCCAGCGGCGCTGCCGGTCCGCAAGGATCAGGCTCGGCTCGACGATGCGATACCGGCGCGGCGGCATTCCGAGCCGCGCGAGCGTGGCGACGAGTTCGGCCGCCATCCGGCCGCTGCCGGCGCCGAATTCCACAATGTCGCCTCCGCCGGCCTTCGTCATTAGATCGATGAGCCCGGCGGCAAGGCATCGCGTGAACAGCGGCGACATTTCGGGCGCCGTCATGAAATCGCCGGCGGCCCCGAAGATCGGCCGGTCCGTCATGTAATAGCCGAGGTCCGGTTCGTAAAGTGCCGCCGCCATGAACTCGGAGAACGGGAGCCAGCCGCCACGATCAGCCGCGCGCTTTCGGATAAGCGCCGCGAGCGCCGAGGAGCGCGCGATCTCCTCGGCACCGAACGGCGGCGGCTCACCCGCACTCAACACCAGCAGCTCCGGAGGTCGTGATATCGTCGCCACCGGTTCCCGGCCGCCGATTCCAGCTCATGCCAACCTCCGGATTGCCGCTCAGAGACAAGGCCGTGCTGGTCACGGGCAGCGCGCGACGCATCGGTGCCGCGATCGCCGCGGCATTTCATGCGCGCGGCGCGAATCTCGCCGTCCACTACCGGGGTTCGAAGGATGAAGCGGACGCACTCGTCGCCCGGCTGAATGCCGCGAGGCCAGGCTCTGCGAGGGCCTTCCCTGCGGATCTTGCCGATGCGCAATGCTTCGACACCCTGCCCGCGGCGGTTGTCCGCGAGTTCGGCCGGCTCGACGTGCTCGTCAACAACGCATCCACCTTCTATCCGACGCCGATCGGCGCGATCACGCAAGACCAGTTCGACGACCTGATCGGCTCGAATCTCCGTGCTCCGCTCTTCCTTTCCCAGGCCGCGGCGCCGGAATTGCGCAAGCATGCGGGACTCATCCTCAACATCGCCGACATCCACGCACTCCGGCCGCTCGGCCGTCACGCCGTCTATTGCGCGGCGAAGGCCGCTCTCGTGATGCTGACCCGCTCGCTTGCGCGCGATCTCGGGCCTGAGATTCGCGTGAATGCGATCGCGCCCGGACCCGTGCTCTGGCCCGAGAACGGCGTCGACGAAGATTTGAGGCGGCGCATCGTCTCGCGCACGGCCCTGAAGCGGGCGGGATCCCCGGAGGACGTGGCGAAGGCGGCGCTCTTCTTCGCGAGCGACGCGCCCTTCGTGACCGGCGAGGTGCTCGCGGTCGATGGAGGACGCCTCATCGGCGGCGAGGATCGCTGAGGCGCTCATGCGCCGGAGGCTTCGAGCGCAAACGGGATCAGCGGATGGGCACGCTGGTCAAAGCGCCGCCATATCTCGGCAAAGGTCTCGCCGAGCACGGGATGCACGAGCCCCGGCGCGAGTTCCACAAGCGGCCCGAGGACCCAGGCCCGGGTCAGGAGATCCGGGTGCGGCAGCGTGCGGCCCGCGATGCGGCCGACGACGTCGCCGTACAGCAGCAGGTCGAGATCGAGCGTCCGCGGTCCCCATTTCGGCGCCCCGGGTTCGCGACCGCATTCGCGCTCGACCGCCTTGAGCCGCTCGATCAATTCCTCGGGCGGCAGGTCCGCGGGAAAAGCTACGACGAGGTTGACGAAGTCGTCGCCCACAAATCCCACAGCGGCGTTCGTGTAGGCGCGCGAGGCGCGCAATCCCGGAAACCCGCGATTCAGGGTGTCGAGCGCCCGCGAGAGGCTCGCCCGCGGCCGCACGTTGCTGCCGGCTGCGACGTAAGCGTCAACCATGGGGCTTCAATCGTCCCGGCCGCGCTCGACAATGACGCCGACGTCGCGCGAATGACGTATCGCGCCCGGCTTGTGTAGCGTGACGCGCACGCGTTCGACCTTGAACTCGGCGAGCACGATGCGGGCGATCTCGCCCGCGAGCGCCTCGACCAGGCGAAATCGGCTCTCCTCGACGAAAGCGAGCACGCGCTTCGCCACCGATTTGTAGTTCAGCGTGTCCTCGATGGCATCGCTCTTCGCCGCCGCCGACAGATCGACCCAGATCTCGAGATCGATTTCGATGCGCTGGCGGACTTCGCGCTCCCAGTCGTAGATGCCGATGATGGCTTCGGCTGAGAGGGCGGTCAGGAAGATACGATCCAAGAAGTACTCCGGAGGGGACAGGCCACCTTTAAAGGCGAACGTCCCCTTTGTGAAGGGGACGTTCGCCTTTAAAGGGGACAGTCCCCTTTTCCCCCGGCGGCGCCAGTTCGTCGAGCGGCCAGCGCGCGCGCGCGCGCACCGGCAGGTCCTCGCGCTCGCCGGCCGCCAGCCGGTGATGGCCAGCCACTGCAATCATCGCCGCGTTGTCGGTGCAGAACTCGGGGCGCGGAAAGAATACGCGGTCGCCATCGACCGCAACGGCACGCGTGAGTTCGTCGCGCAGGCGCCGATTGGCGCCTACGCCGCCCGCGACGACCAGCACGCGGATGCCGGTCTGATGGAGCGCCCGGAGCGACTTGGTAACGAGTGTCTCGACCATCGCACTCTCGAAGCCCCGCGCGACGTCGGCGCGCGCCTGCGCGTCGAGGTTCTTGCCGCGTATTGCGACAACGACCGCCGTCTTCAATCCGCTGAAGCTGAAATCGAGGCCGGGCCGGTCGAGCATCGGCCGCGGAAATTCCCAGAGGCCGTCGCGCCCCTGCTCCGCAAGGGCGGCGAGCGCGGGTCCGCCCGGATACCCGAGGCCGAGCAATTTGGCCGTCTTGTCGAAGGCTTCGCCGGCGGCATCGTCCTGTGTCTCACCGAGGATGCGGTAGCGCCCCACACCCGCCACCTCGACGAGCATCGTGTGGCCGCCGGAGACCTGAAGCGCCACAAAAGGAAACTCCGGGGCGTCACGCTCGAGTGCCGGGGCCAGCAGGTGGCCTTCCAGATGGTGCACGCCGACCACGGGTACGCCCCAGGCATAGCCCAGCGACCGGGCTACCGAGGCGCCGACGAGGAGTGCGCCGATGAGCCCGGGACCCGCCGTATAAGCAATCCCGTCAATGGCTTGCGGCGTAAGCCCTGCCTCGGCGATTGCCTCCCCGATCATGGGCAGCAGTCGTTCGATGTGCTCGCGCGAGGCGAGCTCCGGCACCACGCCGCCATGCCGGCGATGCAGCTCGATCTGGCTGAAAACGCGGTTCGCCAGCAGGCCGTTTTCGCCGTCATAGACGGCGACCGCGGTCTCGTCGCAGGAGGTCTCAATGCCCAGGACTACCATGTGGACCCTCGGTTGGATCCCCGCATGAGGCGCGTTACGCTCGCGCCTTGGCGCGACAAGGCGCGAGCCGAAGCCCCATAGCCTCGGCTATGGGCGAGGTAAGCAACGCAGTCGCGCCAAGGCGCGAGCGTAACCGGCAGGGACCGGGCGATTTTCGGCCCGGGCGGCGTCACTCGTCGCTTATGTATCACGATACACATCGCTCCTCGCTCCTCGCTCCTTGCCGGGGCCGGAAATCGCACGCGCTCACGCCCATGCGGGGATCCAACCGAGGGTCCAGCTAGTCTTTTGATTTTCCGGGGGCAGATCACTACAATTCCGGGCCCTTTCCCCGGGCCCGTCCGGGGCAGTCCAGGCGAGCGAGAGGTTCGAATGCCGAGTGTCCGTATCCGCGAGAACGAGTATTTCGACGCTGCCCTGCGTCGTTTCAAGCGTGCCTGCGAAAAAGCCGGTGTCCTGACCGAACTTCGTCGCCGGGAATTCTACGAGAAGCCCACCCAGGAACGGAAACGCAAGAAGGCGGCCGCGATCAAGCGGCACCTGAAGCGCTCCACCCGCGACGGCGGGCGTAGCGCCACACGTTGATTCCGGGATGAGCCTGAAGGCCCGCGTCACGGAGGACATGAAGGCGGCGATGCGGGCGGGCGAGAAGGATCGTCTCTCCTGCATTCGCATGCTGCAGGCCGGGATCAAGCAACGCGAGATCGACGAGCGCATCGAGCTCGACGACACGCAGGTCCTCTCGGTCATCGAGAAGATGATCAAGCAGCGCCGCGAATCGGTCACCCAGTTCCAGGCCGGTAACCGCGCCGACCTGGTCGCCAAAGAATCCGCCGAGATCGAGCTGCTTTCAGGCTACCTGCCGGCCCAGCTCGGCGCGGCCGAACTCGACAGCATGATCCGCGAGGCGATCGCAGCGGCGGGAGCCACCTCGATGAAAGAGATGGGCAAGGTCATGGGACTCCTGAAACCGAGGGTCCAGGGCCGCACCGACATCGGCGCCCTGTCGGCCCGTATCAAGAGCGCGCTCGGAGGCTAGGCCTGCCCCATGAGCCCCAGCAGGGTTCCCGACGGCGAGACGCGCGGCCACATCGTTCCGATCGGCGGCGCCGAGAACAAGGAAAACGATCCGCGCATCCTCGCGCGCTTCGTACGCGTGTCGGGCGGCGACGATTCCGACATCATCGTGATCCCGACCGCGAGCCGCGCTCATGAGACCGGCGAGCGCTATGAAAAGCTGTTCCGTGAACTCGGGGCTCGTCGCGTCGATGTCATGGATTTCGACACGCGCCGCGACTGCCAGGAACCGGGCCGCCTCGCCCGCATCACCGAGGCGAGCGGTATCTTCTTTACCGGAGGCAACCAGCTGCGCCTGACGACGCTCCTTGGCGGCACACCGGTCGCCAAGCTGATCCGCACGCAGAATGCGCGCGGCGTCACCGTCGGCGGCACGAGCGCGGGCGCGAGCATCCTGTCGGAGCACATGATCGCCTTCGGCGACGACGGTGCGGCCGCGATCTCCGGAATTGTCCGGCTTGCGCCGGGACTCGGGCTGACGAACCGCTTCATCATCGACCAGCATTTCCGCGAGCGCGACCGCCTCGGGCGGCTCATCACGGCGCTCGCCTACAACCCGTTCGCAGTCGGCATCGGCCTCGACGAGGACACGGCCGCCTTCATCGGCCCGGACGAAACGCTGGAAGTCGAAGGCAGCGGCGGCGTCACGGTCGTGGACGCATCAAAGGTCAGCTTCTCTTCTGTCGACAGCGCGACCGAAGGCCAGCCGATCTGCATTCTCGGCCTCGTCGTGCACATCCTGACGGCCGGCGCGACATTCAACCTGCACACGCGCCAGACTTCCGCCTCGTCGCTCGTACAGGCAAAGCAATAGAACGCCAGATCCTAGAATCCGCGGCGCGCGAGCGCCTCCGAAATACGGGTTCGTACGGTCGCGGACTTGATCGGGAATGACCGGAAGAAGTCGTCGCGGGTGAGTGCAGGATTGCGCTCATGCACGTTTGCTGCCCACGCCGCGGCAGCCGATTCGTCCCCGGCGAGCGTGTGCGCTGCGCTCGCTATCATTGCGATCAACACGTGGGCACCCGGTGAGCGGGCGGCCCGCTCCGCCCAGAAAGCCGCCTGCGCATCCTCATTCGCGACCATGTGCGTAAATGAACGTGTGCCCAGCATGGCGTAGAAAAGCGGGTCGAGCGGACTCAACTGCATCGCGAGGTCCACGTGCTGGCGGCCCTCCACTCCCCTGCCCGCCAGCGTCTCGGTCCACGCGCGCGCATAGATGCCCTGGGCGTAGTTCGGACTCAGTGTTGTTGCACGTTCGAGCCAGGGCAAGCCGCCCTCGAGGTCGCCCACGAGCCAGAAGGTTCGCCCCATCGTGAAATTCACGAAGGGGTCCATCCCGTCGAGTTCGAGTCCGCGCTGGGCGAACCGCCTGGCCAGATTGATCTCGCCTGCGAGATCGTCCGTGTGCCGCAGGAACGCCGTCTGGAAATGCACGAACGAGAGGCCGGCGTGGGCTCGTGCAAAGCCCGGGTCGCGGGCGATGGCCCGCTGAAACAGTGAGGACGCGGCCGCATTGTCCCTGCGGTTGAAGCGGTACAAGTGCTGCAACCCGAGGTGATAGGCCGACCAGGCATCCAGGTTCTCGGTCACGGCGAGCCGCGCGAGTGCCGCCTCGTGCAATGGGATGCGGATTTCGAGGGCGGCGAGGACTCGCGCGCGGATCTCCTCGCGGAAGCGGTGCACGTCGTCGACCGATCCATCCAGGCGATCGGCCCAGACGACACCCCCGTCCCGCGTATCGACAAGGTCCACGTTGACACTGAGCCTTCGGTTGGTGAGTTCGACTGTGCCGGTGAGGCAGTAGTGCACGCCGAGCAAGCGGCCGATCTCGCCCACGTCGGTATCCGACGCCCGCAGCCGGAATGAAGAGCCGCGTGCCGTGACAAACAGCCAGCGCAGTCGCGCCAAGTCGATGATGAGTTCGTCTGGCAGGGCTTCCGCGATAGCCGCGTAAGGCCCGGCTTCCCCGACCAGCCGGAAAGGCAGGACGGCGATCGACGGTCGAAGGTTCGCCTGCGAGGGATTGGCCCGGGGCTGCGTGACGCTTGCGGCGTCATGCATGTCGTCGCCGGCTGCGGCGATCACGCTCGTACCCTGCAGCGCCCGGACTTCCGCCACGAATCTGAAGCCCTGGCGGTGCATCGTCCTGATGAATCTCTGGGCCTTCCCGTCGTCCCCGAGGGCCTGCCGTGCCGACTTGATGCGGCTGGATACGGCGGCATCCGAAACGATTCGTCCGTCCCATACCTTTTCGATGATCTCGTCCCGGGAGACGAGGCGCTCGCGATTTTCAATCAGGAGCGCCAGCAAGGCGAAGACTTGCGGTTCGAGCGGGCAGGCAGCGCCACCCGCGCGGAGCTCGACCCTTGCCAGGTCCAGCTCGAATTCGCCGAACCGGTAGATCATGGCCGCGAGCATAGATCACTCCCCTGTCCGCTCCCATCAATCTCCATGAAATCTCCATGCGGTCTCCAAGCTTTCAGATCGCCTTCCAGTCAATCTCTCGTCGCCCGGCCCGGAAGTGCTCTGTGGCCGGGGTAGTCGAGGAATGCGACATGAAGCAGCACCGGACCCGGTTACCGACGCGGCTCGAAGCTGGCGGCTTCTGCATTCAGGCGCAGGATTGGGCCGATCTCAACGTGGCCCGGATCCGGTTGCCGAAGGGTGCCGACGCGACGCCCCTGCTCGCCGGAATGCCGGACAACCTCTGCCAGTGCCCGCACTGGGGGATGGTGCTGACGGGCTCGATTCACGTGCGCTACGCCGGGGGCACCGAAGAGACTGTCAACGCCGGCGACGTGTACTACTGGCCACCCGGTCACACGGTCTGGGTCGAAGAAGACTACGAAGCTGTCGAGTTCAGCCCGAGCGCCGGAATGTGCCGCGTCATCGACCACCTCAAATCCAAACTTTCCACCTGAAGGAGATCTGAAATGCCACTCGTTACCATTGACCTGATCAAGGACGTCTTCACGCCGAAACAGAAGCAGGAACTCATCGCCAAGGTCACCGCGGCCATGATCGACGTCGAAGGCGAGAACATGCGCAGTGTCACCTGGGTACGCATCAATGAATTCGAGCAGGGCGACTGGGCCATTGGCGGCCGCGCGTTGCGAGCATCCGATGTGCAGGCACTCGCCACCGGCAAGGCCGCCTAGCGTTGTAGTATCAATTGCGGTGCGGCAATCCGGCCGCGAATCATTGCCAACTAACGGGAGAAGTCACCATGTTCAAGCGAAACGTGACCCGTCACAGCTCGCAGATGGCATTGCGCTGCTCGCTGCTTTTCATGTTGGGGCTGGCCGGATTGCTCGCCCGCGCGCAAGCGCCGGACCAGGAGCCGGCGCTTGCCTTGACCGCCGATGATGCAGAACTGGCGTGGGGAGCCTGCCCACCGTTCCTGCCCGCAGGCTGCAGCATCGCCGTGCTTCACGGCGACCCAGCCAAGGACAATGTCGACGTGTTCCTGAAATTGCCTCCCAGGTCGAAGATCCCGCTGCATTGGCACACGTCGGCAGAGCGAATGGTGCTGGTCGCAGGCGAGCTTCATGTCACGTACGAGGGCCAGACTGCGGCGGTCCTCAAGCCGGGCACCTATGCGTATGGTCCCGCCAAGCGGTCCCACGAAGGCAGCTGCGCAAGCGACGTCGCCTGCGTGCTGTTCATCGCCTTTGAGTCTCCATTGGACGCCGTGCCGATCGAAGGCGCCGGAAAATAGCCATTGCCCCGCAGCGGCCGGGGCGCGCCCGTTACGCCGGTGCGCCCCGGTGTGCCATGATTATCTGCTCGACTCTCCCGCAAGGATCGGCCGCCGGGCATGCGCATACTCGACCGCTCCATCTACGTCGGGCCTTCGCACTTCGCCCGGTTCCCGGTCATTCGCCTCGAACTCGATCTCGGCGCGCTCGAGGCCTGGCCGACCGGCAAGCTCGGCAAGGGATTCGTCGACAGCCTGATCGCGGCACTGCCCGGTCTCGCCGAGCACGGCTGTTCCTACCAGACGCCGGGCGGCTTCATCCGGCGCATGAACGAGGACGAGGGCACCTGGCTCGGTCATGTGCTCGAGCACTGCGCTCTTGAACTTCAGAACGTCGCCGGCGAGGACGTCACCTTCGGCAAGACGCGAAGCCTCGACCAGCCGGGCCTCTATTCCGTCGTCTACGAATACGCCGAGCGCGAGGAAGGCGTCGCCGCGGGCGAACTCGCGCTGCGCCTGCTCTGCTCGCTGCTGCCCGAAAAGCTCCGGCCGGCCGGGACGGTGCCCGCGGGCTGGGACTGGCCGACAGCGCGCGACGAGTACATCAAGTTCGCGCAGCGGCGCGCACTCGGGCCTTCGACGGCTTCCCTCGTGCACGCCGCCGAGAAGCGCGGGATTCCGTGGCTGCGGCTCAACGACCAGTCGTTGATCCAGCTCGGCCACGGAAAGTACCAGCAGCGGATCCAGGCGACGGTCACGGGCCGTACGCCGCACATCTCGGTCGAGCTCGCAAGCGACAAGGAAGAGACGAACCGCATCCTGGGCGCGCTCGGGCTTCCGGTGCCGCGCCAGGAGCTCGTGCAGAACGAGCGCGAGGCCGTGCGGGCCGCGAACCGGCTCGGCTTCCCGGTCGTGACCAAGCCCTACAATGGAAATCACGGACGCGGCATCTCGATCCGGCTCACTTCCGATGAAGAAGTCGCCCGCGGATTCGCGACCGCGCGCGAGCACTCGCGCTCGGTCATCGTCGAGACCTACCTCGAGGGTGACGACCATCGCCTGCTCGTCGTCAACGGCGAACTGATCGCCGCGACCCGCCGCACGCCCGGTCACGTCGTCGGCGACGGCGAGCACACCGTCGCGCAGCTGGTCGAGATCGTGAACCAGGACCAGCGCCGCGGCGTCGGTCATGAGAAGGTCCTGACGCGGCTCGAGATCGACGAGCAGGCCGAGATGATGCTTGCGCGCGCGGGACTCACGGCCGAGTCGGTGCCTGAATCCGGCCGCGCAGTCTACCTGCGCTCGACCGCGAACCTCTCGACCGGCGGCACGGCGACTGACGTGACGGACGTCATCCATCCGGATAACCGCGACATGGCGGTGCGCGCCGTCAAGGCGATTGGCCTCGACGTGGGCGGTGTGGACTTCCTGTCGAAGGACATCACCCTTTCCTACCGCGAAATCGGGGGCGGTATCTGCGAGATCAATGCCGCGCCGGGATTCCGCATGCACGTTGCGCCGTCCGAGGGCACGCCGCGCGACGCCGCCGGCCCCGTCATCGACATGCTGTTTCCCCCGGGCACGCCGTCGCGCGTGCCGATCGCAGCGATCACCGGCACCAACGGCAAGACGACGACCGCGCGCATGCTCGCGCATATCCTGAAGATGGCCGGCTACACGCCGGGGCTCACGACGACCGATGGCGTCTATATCGACGGCCAGCGCACGGTGTCCGGCGACATGACGGGGCCCGTGTCGGCGCGCATGGTGCTATCCGATCCGCACATCGACGCCGCGATACTCGAGACCGCACGCGGCGGGCTGCTGCGCGCCGGCATGGGCGTCGCCGAGGTCGACGTCGGCGCCGTGCTGAACGTGCAGGCGGATCATCTCGGCCTCAAGGGTATCGAGACACTCGAGCAGCTCGCCGAGGTCAAGCGCGTCGTCGTCGAAGTCGCGACCGGCTGCGCGGTGCTGAATGCCGACGACCCGCTGGTACTCCGCATGTCCGCGCACACGGATGCCGAGCACATCTGCTACGTGACGATCAACCCGCAGCATATGCTGGTGCGCGAGCACATCCGCGCCGGCGGGCGCGCCTGCGCGCTCGAGGCCGGCGTCAACGGCCAGATGGTCACGTTGTACGACCGCGGCAGCCACATTCCGCTGGTGTGGACGCACCTGATCCCGGCAACCCTCGAGGGCCGCGCGACGCACAATGTGCAGAACGCCATGTTCGCCGCTTCGATGGCGTTCTCGCTCGGCGTGAAGCTCGATGCGATCCGGCAGGGGCTCCGTACCTTTGACACGACGTTCTACCAGGCACCCGGCCGCATGAACATCTACGACGAGCACCCGTTCAAGGTGCTCTTCGATTATGGCCACAATGCGCATGCGGTCTCGATGCTCGCCGACCTTGCCGGGCGCCTCGACGTCACGGGCCGGCGCATCGTCGTGCTCGCGGGACCCGGCGACCGGCGCGATGAGGACCTGCGGGCCATCGCACAGGCAGTGGCGGGCCGCTTCGATCATTACATCTGCCGCCGCGACGACAACCTGCGCGATCGCGCGGCGGACGAAGTACCGCGGATCATGGCGGCGACGCTGCTTGCGGCCGGCGTGCCGCAGTCCGCGATCTCGGTGATTCCGGACGAGCAGGAGGCGGTCGACGCGGCGCTGCGCATGGGCCGGCCCGGCGATCTCGTGCTGGTCTTCTCCGACGCGCTCGTGCGTTCCTGGAAGCAGATCATCTACTTCCGGCCCGAAGGCACGCCGGCACCAGCCGGCACCCGCGCGGCGGACCCGGTTCCGCCGCCGGTTGTCGAATCACCGGTCGAGACGATGGCGCCACTCTCGCTCGACGGCCTGATCCGCGACGAGCGCGGCATCCGCTATGCGCCCGAGGCGTCCGACTGAGTGGGCCTGACACACCGCCCTTCGCCGATTCGCGCCGGCTGACCGGTCACAACCGGTTCTTCGACGGCCCCGGCGCCGTGCTCGAAACCGAAGAGCGCGATCCCGGCGTGCTCCGCGACTGGGAAGAACGCGTGCGCCGTGCCCGCAGGGAACTGCGCTGGCCCAACATGCCTCAACGCGCGATTTCACATCTCACCGGCGCGTCGCTTGCGCTCGGCGCGCCACCGGACCAGCTTTTCACCGCGACCGAAGTCAACGAATGGGCCCTCTGCGCGTCGATCGCAGTTCGGGAACCCGCGCGCAGCAAAAGCCTCATTGCCGCGCTCGCGATCGAGCAACCCGAGGAGACGGAACCGCCGGTCCTCGACGAAGCGGGCGCCCTGTTGCGGCTGCGCCGCCGCGCGGCGCGCGAGGCGAACCCGCGATTGCGGGCACTCCTTGATGCGGCCGCCGCACGCGGCCTTCCGATACTCTGCGATGACGATTCCCTGACGATCGGCGCCGGCGCCGGTGGTCACAGCTGGCCGGCAAGCGACCTCCCCGACGCCGACTCGGTAACGTGGAGCGGCTTGCACGGCGTTCCGACAGCGCTCGTCACCGGCACGAACGGCAAGACGACGGTCGTGCGATTGCTGGCCGCCTGCACGAAGGCGGCGGGCCGGACCACCGGCTATTGCTGCACGGACGGCGTCTTTGTCGCCGGGCAGCCGCTCGGCACCGGCGACTACTCCGGGCCGGCCGGGGCGCGGCGAGTGCTTCGCGATGCGCGCGTCGAAGCCGCCGTACTCGAAACTGCGCGCGGTGGAATCCTCCGCCGCGGATTGGCCGTCGCCTGCGCCGACGTCGCCGTCATCACGAGCATTGCCGCGGACCATTTCGGCGAGTTCGGTGTGCACGACCTCGAAGCGCTCGCCGACGTGAAGCTCGCCGTAGCGCGTGCGCTCGGTGCGGCAGGACTCTTCGTCGTGAACGCCGACGATGCCCTGCTCGCCCGCAAGGCGCCGGAATGCGGAAAGCCGCTCGGCTGGTTCGCCCTCGATTCCGACCTTCCGCTGCTCGTCGCGCACCGGCGGGCGGGCGGCGCGACGGCCGGCGTGCGCGGCGGACGTCTCGTCCTTGCCCTGAACGGACGCGAGCACGACCTGGGCGCAATCGACGCCTTGCCGCTCGCCGCCGGCGGCCATTCCTTGTTCAATGTGTCGAATCTCGCGACGGCTGCGCTCGGCGCGGCGGGCCTTGGCGTCGAGCCCGCGACAATCGCCGCGGTATTCGCCCGCTTCGGCGCCGATCCCGAGGACAATGCCGGCCGCCTCATGAGATATGAGCTGGGTGGGCTCAGTCTCATCGTCGACTTTGCGCACAATCCTGCCGCACTTGCGGGGCTCGTCGATTTCGCACAGCACCTGCGGAGCGGCGGCCGGCTTGCGTTGTTGCTCGGTCAGGCCGGCAATCGCGAGGACGCCGACATCGATCGGCTCGCGGCGGTCGCGGCCGCGGCGCGGCCGGATGTCGTCGTGCTCAAGGAGATGCGCGGCTACCTGCGGGGGCGCGACGCAGGGGAGATCCCGGCCATCCTGCGCCGCGCGCTCGGACAGGCCGGTGTCGCCGACTCCGCGATTGTCGACGTCGAGGGCGAGGACGCCGCCGTGCGCCACGCGCTCGCCTGGGCGCGCGCCGGTGACGTCCTGATGCTGGCAGTGCATACGCCCGCCGGCCGCACCGCAGCCCTCAGCCTGATCGATCGCCTGCGACGCCAGGCATGGACTGCGGGCCAGCCATTGCCGGCCTAGGCACCTGAGGTATCGTGCGACATGCCCGGCCGCATACCGCAAGCTTTCATCGACGACCTGATCGCCCGCACCGACATCGTGGAGCTGATCGGCGGCCGCGTGCAGCTCAAGAAGGCCGGACGCGAGTGGAAAGCCTGTTGCCCCTTCCACAACGAAAAAACGCCTTCGTTCTGGGTGAGCCCCGACAAGCAGTTCTATCACTGCTTCGGCTGCGGCGCGCACGGCACCGCGCTCGGTTTCCTGATGGAGCACGACAAGCTGCCTTTTCCCGATGCGGTCGACGAGCTGGCCTCGCGGCTCGGGCTCGAGGTGCCGCGCGAAGACGACGGGCGCGCCGCGCGTGCGCGACCGGGTGACGGCCTGCATGACCTGCTCGCGCAGGTGACGCAGTACTACCGCGACTGCCTGCGCGAATCGGATCGCGCGAGGAAATACCTCGGCGATCGCGGGATCAGCGCCGAGAGTTGCGTCAAGTTCGCGGTTGGCTACGCGCCTGACGCCTGGGACTCGGTGCTGAAGCGCTTCGGCGGCAACGCGGAACGCGAGCATGCATTGCTCGAGGCGGGTCTCGTGGTCGAGCGGAGCGGCAAGGGCGAGTCCGGCTACTACGACCGCTTCCGCGACCGGGTGATGTTCCCGATCCGCGATGCGCGGGGCCGCCCGATCGCTTTCGGCGGGCGTGTCCTCGACCAGGGCGAACCCAAGTACCTCAATTCTCCCGAGACGCCACTCTTCCACAAGGGGCGGGAGTTGTACGGCCTGTACGAAGCGCGCCAGGCGCTGCGGAAGGTCGAACGGCTCCTCGTGGTCGAAGGTTACGTCGATGTCGTCCGGCTCGCGCAGTCCGGCATCGCGTACTCGGTCGCGACACTCGGCACTGCGACGACGCCCGAACATCTCAACCGGCTCTTCCGCGTCACGAGTGAACTCGTATTCTGCTTCGACGGCGACAACGCCGGCCGCAATGCCGCCTGGCGCGCACTCGAGAACGCACTCGAGCACGCGCGCGACGGCCGCCAGCTTCGTTTCCTGTTCCTGCCAGAGGGGCACGACCCGGACACCCTGGTCGGCGAGGAAGGCGCCGAGGCATTCGAGGCACGCATCGCGGATGCCCAGCCCATCTCCGAGTTTCTCGTGACGCAACTCGTCGCGCGCACCGATCTAGCAAGCGTGGACGGGCGGGCGCGCCTTGCCGAACTCGCGCGCCCGCTGCTCGCGCGGGTGCCCGCGGGCGTCTATCACGAACTGCTGATGGAACGCCTGGCGCAGGAAGTGCGCATGCCCGCGGGCCGGCTCGCAGACCTGCTTCGCGCACGGACGGATCGCGGACACGGCGGGCTGCCGGCACTCGGCGAACGGCCGGCGCGCGGTGCGCGGCCGCCCCGCTCCGCGGGCCGCCAGCCACTGCTGACGCAGGCGATCATGCTGCTGCTTCACCACCCGGGGGCCGCGCGCGCGGTCGCAGCCATGCCTGCCTGGCTCGAGGCCGAGCAGAAGGGCTTTCCGGTGCTTCGCGAACTGCTTGAAACGGCGCGCGAGGAACCGACGCTCACGACCGCGCAGTTCGTCGAGCGCTGGCGGGAGCGGCCGGAAGGAGCACGGCTCGCCGAGCTCGCGGGCCAGGAGTCCCTCGTCGGCGACGCCCGTTCAGCCGGCCGCGAACTCGCCACCCTCCTCGAGCGCATCGGGGCGGAACTCGGGCCGGAAAAACGACTCAATGAGTTGATCGAGCTCGCCCGCGAAAGGCGGCTGTCGGAGCCAGAACAGAAGGAATTTCAAGGACTTCTGGGAGCCCGGGGCTCCCGGCCCGGGCGCTGAACGGCACCTTGGATTAGGCCGGTTTTGGCCCCACCCTGTATACTACTCGGCTGTTTTGCCGCCGCACACTGCCGCGAGGAATCCCCTCTTGAGCGAGAAAAAGCTCCCGGTCATTCCTGAAGACCGCCAGTCGCAATTGAAGCTGCTCATCGCGCGCGGCAAGGAACAGGGCTACCTGACCTATGCCGAGGTGAACGACCACCTGCCGCCCGAGATCGTCGATCCGGAACAGATCGAAGACATCGTCAACACGATCAACGACATGGGCATCACGGTGTACGAGAAGGCACCGGATGCCGAGGCGCTGCTCCTGACCGACGCGTCCGCGCCGGACGAGGAGGCCGTCGAGGAAGCCGCAGCGGCGCTCGCGATCGCGGATTCCGAGTTCGGCCGCACGACCGATCCCGTGCGCATGTACATGCGCGAGATGGGGACCGTCGAGCTTTTGACCCGCGAAGGCGAGATCCGCATCGCGAAGCGCATCGAGGAAGGCCTCGACCAGGTGCGCACCGCTCTCGCCTACTATCCCCCGACCTACGACTACCTGCTCGCTGCCTACGAACCGGTCAAGGGCGGCCAGGGCCGTATCACCGACATCATCGTCGGCTTCATCGACCCGAACGCGCCGGACGAAATCGCGCAGCCGCACAACCCGAAAACCGTCGTCCGCAAGGACGAGCCCGAGGTCGAGGACGACGAGAGCGAAGACAAGACGGACGAAGAAGAAGAGGCGATCGACACGGGTCCGGACCCGGAGGAAACGGCACGCCGTTTTGCCGCGATCCAGCGCCTCTACAACACCGTGTTGAAAGGACTCGCGACTGCGCGGAGCGCCCGCGAGCCCAAGGTCGTGCGCGCGCGCAAGCGCCTCGCCGAGCAGTTCATGGAACTGAAGCTCGCGCCGAAGATGTTCGACGCCCTCGTCGGCCACTTGCGCAGCCACGTCGACGAGGTCCGCCGCCTCGAGCGCGAGATCATGATGGTCTGCGTACGCCAGGCCGGCATGCCGCGCAAGGACTTCATCAGCACGTTCCCGAAGAACGAGACCAACGTCCGTTGGATCGACAAGCACATCCGCGCCAAGCGCAAGCATTCCGCGCCGCTCGGGCGGCTGAAGGAAGAGGTCGTGCGCCGGCAGCAGGAGTTGCGCGCGCTGGAGAAGCGGCTCACGCGCTCGATCCAGGAGCTGAAGGCGGTCAACCGCGACATCGCAACCGGCGAGGCCATGGCCCGCCGCGCGAAGAAGGAGATGGTCGAGGCCAACCTGCGCCTCGTGATCTCGATCGCGAAGAAGTATACGAACCGGGGCCTGCAGTTCCTGGATCTCATCCAGGAAGGCAACATCGGCCTCATGAAGGCGGTCGACAAGTTCGAATACCGCCGTGGCTACAAGTTCTCGACCTATGCGACGTGGTGGATCCGTCAGGCCATCACGCGCTCGATCGCCGACCAGGCGCGCACCATCCGCATCCCTGTGCACATGATCGAGACGATCAACAAGCTGAACCGCATCTCGCGCCAGATGCTCCAGGAGATGGGGCGCGAGCCGACACCGGACGAACTGGCGGGTCGCATGGAAATGCCCGAAGACAAGGTCCGAAAGGTCCTGAAGATCGCCAAGGAACCGATCTCGATGGAGACGCCGATCGGCGACGACGAGGACTCGCACCTGGGCGATTTCATCGAGGACGGCGCCGCCGAGAGCCCGCTCGACTCGGCAACCGTCGAGTCGCTCCGGGAGACCGTGCACGGCGTGCTGTCGCAGTTGACCCCGCGCGAGGCCAAGGTGCTCCGCATGCGCTTTGGCATAGACCTCTCGACAGATCACACGCTCGAGGAAGTCGGCAAGCAGTTCGATGTCACGCGCGAGCGCATCCGGCAGATCGAGGCCAAGGCGCTGCGGAAGCTGCGGCATCCAAGTCGCAGCGAGCAGTTGCGGAGTTTCCTGATCGAGGATTGAACGAGAGAGGCCCCGCGATGAGCCTTTCTTTTTCTGGGTGATCAGGGGGGATTTCTGAGGTGTCTGCCGGCCCGACGACGGCTACCTTTGCTGACCGCAGGCCCTGGCCAGACGCGGATGTCGGCCGTCCCGTCGTACATCAGCGCCACGACTTGTTCCAGCACGGCGAGGGTGTCCCGATCCCGCGCCCTACCCCACAACAGAAAAGGCCATTTGAAGTTCCTATCAGCCCATACTGCCTCGTTCATTTGGCTCGCCGGGTAGCATCAACAGGCAAGAAAACGGCCTGTCGCCGACGTCCGGCAAGACGGCAGCTCTGACATCCACCGGACTCCCGAGTCATGCAATCGCTGGAGCACCGCAAACAGATCGACGGACTTCGATTCTTCGCTTTTCTCGCGGTGTTCATGATCCACACCGACGTCGAGCACTTCTGGTGGGGCAGTTACGGGGTCTCGCTGTTCTTCGTGATCAGCGGGTTCCTGATCACCCGAATCCTGATCGCCTCGCAAGACCGGCCGCGCGGTCAGGCACTCAAAGCCTTCTACGCGCGCCGCGCATTGCGAATTTTCCCCGCCTACTATCTGGTGCTGGGACTGGCGGCAGCCACGGTCGGCATCGCTTACCTGCCGGCATTCGTTCTATACGTGATGAACTGGGGGGCCTTCTTCTACACGTGGATCCAACCTGCGCTTGCGGACGCTCCGTGGGATCCCGTGCGCATGTACGGCATCCACTTCTGGTCGTTGTGCGTCGAAGAGCAGTTCTATCTGGTTTTCCCGCTGCTGTTTTCCCTCCTGCGACCGGGGCGCACGCGGCTCCGCTGGTTGCTCGCGCTGTGGGCAGCATGCATCGCCTTTCGATTCCTCTTCGCCGCGCTCCTGCCAAAGTCGGCGTATGGCTTGATTCCGCTGGTCTGCGGCGAATATCTGGTCGCGGGTGCGGTGGGCGCTGTGGTGTTCGCGGATACATCGGGAACCGCCGAAAGGATACGCGCTGCCGCCCGGCAATGGATGTTTCCGGTCGGCCTCGCACTGGTGGTGGCACTGTTCGCGCTGTACGGACCGGAGACACCGTCGATCGACCACGTCATGCACCCGCCGCACATGCAAACGCTGCTGGCGCTCGGCTTCCTCGCGATGGTGCTGGGATTGTGGCAAACGGACAATCGTTGGGTGCTGGGATTCTTCAACTACGCACCCTTTCGATTCCTCGGCAAGATCAGCTACGGCCTGTACCTCATCCACCTCTTCATGTGGCCCCTCTTCGACTGGCTCTCCGCGCATTACTCCTTGTTACGCGACGTTCCTCCTCTTGCGGCGCGGTTCGTACTGACGGTCGTGTTGGCGACGGCGATGTGGCATCTAGTCGAGGCGCCGATCTTGAAGCTCAAAGGCAGATTTCAGTATTGAGTTCACCTTCCATCCGCAAAAGCCAGCCGCCGCACGGGGCGCCGAAATCTAGTCCTTGAACAACAACAGGTTGATGGCATCGGCCATTGCCTTGTAGCCAGCATCGTTCGGGTGCAGATTGTCGCCGCTGTCGTAGGCCGGAAGGATCCTGGCCGG